>QWCG01000012.1_pt1 | contig 138705 bp, 161 predicted proteins | sample 1972481 | NCBI WGS metagenome assembly QWCG01 (sample SAMN09866714, study PRJNA288562) | Human vaginal metagenome isolate term3_vaginal, whole genome shotgun... | isolation source: vagina | host: Homo sapiens | place: USA: California
GTACAACAGGGAAGATAGTAGGAGATAAGAATCAATCGATAACTTATGTCTATGAAAAAGTTGTTAAGAAGGAACAACCAGCTCCAACTCCAACGCCAGCTCCAGAGCCAACGCCTGAACCGATGCCTAAGCCAACTCCAACGCCAGCTCCAACTCCGGTGCCTGATCCTAAACCAGAGTCGCAGCCTAAGCCGCAGCTGGAGCCAAAGTCTGAACAAAAGAAATTACCACAGACTGGTTCAGATGAGGGTTACGCATTAGGAATGGCCATTTTAGGGTTGAGTTGTTTGCTTACTTTAGCAGATAAAAAACGTAAAAATAAAAAATAATTTTTAAGTCCAAAAGGGCGGTAACAACGTTTACCGCCTTTTTTTGTGTATTTTTTTATCTTCTTTTTTATAAAAAATCTTTTTTTGCGTAATTATTTTATGGATAGAAAGGAGGTATTGTATGGATACTAGTATATATGCCGATGAATTAATTAAACATGCAATTAAACAGCGAGTTAGTGATATTTTTGTCTTACCAACTACTGATGGTTATACTATTAAATTTAAAACATTAGTTGGTCTGCAGATTGTTGAAAATATTTCTGCAAATAAAGGTGTCGAAGTAATTAATCATTTTAAATTTATTGCTGAAATGGACATTGCAGAACATCGTCGCCCTCAGGTAGGTTCTTTTATTAAGGAAAATAATGGAAAAAATGTTTTTTTGCGTTTTTCGAGTGTTGGTGATTTTTTAAATAGAGAATCTATGGTAATTAGGCTTATTTATGATATAGGAGATTGTCATTATTTTTTCCCAGAACAATTTGAAATATTAAAACAACTTTCGAAAAAAAGAGGAATGATTGTGACTAGTGGTCCAACGGGGTCTGGAAAAACAACTACTATGTATCAGTTAATTAAGCAAATTAGTTCGGAAAAATTTGTTATGACGATTGAAGATCCAATTGAAATATTAGAACCTGATTTTTTGCAAACGCAAATTAATAATCAAGCTGGTATAGATTATCTCTCTTTGTTAAAATCTGCTTTACGTCATAGACCCGATATTTTAGTCATTGGTGAAATTAGAGATGCACAAACTGCTAAAGTAGCAATCAATGCGGCTTTAAGTGGGCACTTAGTTTTAACAACAATTCATGCTAAAAGCACATATCAGATTATTGATCGTTTTTTAGGATTAGGTATTAAAATGCCAGAATTGGAAAATGCATTGACAGCAATCAGTTACCAACGATTGTTGCCAACTGTGAAAAACACATTTTCGTGTTTATTGGATATAGCTGATGCTACAAAATGGCGAAAATCAGTTAGTGAACATGATACTAATTTTGTAGATTGGCAGCAAAATATAGAAAATTTATATCATAAGGGAGTTATCGATAGTGATGTTTTTCAAAGTTTTCTCGAAGGATAAGCTTAATAAAAGTGAACAATTGGTCTTTTTGGATTATTTGCAACAAAGTTTAAATAATGGCTTTTCATTCAATCAATCATTAAAAATACTACCTCACGTTTGGAATGAAAAAGTTAATATTATTAAAAAACTTTCTAGCAATATTGCACAAGGAAATGATATTGGTCAATCTTTAGTCGCTATTGGATTTTCTCGTACGATCGCACAACAGATATCATTTGCGATTAAGCATGGTAATTTAATTGAATCATTGTCTCAATTAACTAAGATTATGCGACTCAAAAATGAACAAATCAAAAAAATTAAGAGCGAGATGGCATATCCTGCTGTTTTAATTGTGATGATGGTTAGCCTTTTGATTGCTATGCAGACTTTTTTGCATTCAGAATTAAGCTCGGATAGTTCGAGTAGCGATTTTATTTTTGCTATTATTGTTAGTTTACTAGGTATATTTTTTATTGGTTGTTTTTATGTTGTCATTTTAGCTAAAAAGCAGGATTATACGTCATTTAAAAAGTTGATTCATGTTCCAATATTAGGGCGTTTAGTTAAATTATATATTCATTATCTAATTGTTTCTGAATTTGCTATTTTAATGTGCAATGGCTATACCTTGCAACAGATATGTAATTTTTTTGCTCATGAGACGAATCAAAGCATTGCAAAAACAATTACTTGTAAGATGAATGATGCTTTAATTAAGGGAAATGATATTGAGGAGATTATTAAACAAGAAGAATTTTTGCCAGATAGTTTAGTTTTACTTTTTGGAGTTGGTGCGGATACTAAAGAACTTAGCAAAAAGTGTGTTTTGCTTAGTCAAACATTATTTTATGAATTAAATTTCAAATTAGGCAAGGCTGTAGTCAGTATCCAACCTTTTTGTTTCATTTTAATTGGCTTTTGCATTTTAGCCATGTATTTAAAAATTTTAATGCCTATGTATGCATCTATTCAAAATATTTAAGGAGAAAAAAGTTAATGAAAGTTTTACATAAATTATTAAAAAGAAAAGTTAAAGGTTTTACTTTGATAGAAATGGTAGTAGTTATAGCAATTATAGCCATGTTGATTTTATTAATTGCCCCAAATTTATTTTCATATCGTGATAAAGCAAATAATACTGCAAACGATGCATTTATTAAAACTGTGCAGATGCAGGTAGATTTATATAAAGATGAGTATGGAAAAAATATAACGGTAAGTGATATGCACGATAAGAATTATTTAACTGATAATCAGGTTAAAAAGATAGAAGCAAACCACATTACGATTAAAGATGGTAAAGTAATTGCTCCTAAGAATTAAAAGATTAAGCCGAGGCTTTACTTTAATTGAAAGTTTAATAGTTTTGGTTATTACGTGTTCAATTATTTCTTTTCCGATTATTGAATTGAAGGGATATAGAGATAATTTAGCCTTAATTAATACTAGAGCACAAGTTAAATCAGCTATTAATTTTTGCCTGAAAGAGTCAATTATCAATAAACGGGTATATTTCATTCGTTATTCTGAAACTAGTAATAAATTAAAAGTGATGTCTGATTGGTCGACTGCTGAAAAAACTTTTTTGATAAATTCGCAAGTAAAAATAATTAATATTGATAATTTAACAATAAAAAAGAAATCATACGTTGCTCCTCGGACAATCTATTTTAAATGTGGCAAAATTACTAAAAGAATGACTGTACAGTTAATGTGGGGACGACTAATTGAAAAATAAAATACGTGCATTTTTGTTAGCAGATGCCTGTCTAGGTTTATTTCTGTCAATAGTTGCTATGAGCTTGGTTTATTATAGTATTGTAGAATTACAAAAAATAAAAACAACTGTAGAAATTAAAGTTGATCGGAAATTGGCCGAAAAAATGATGGCAGAAACAAAAATAACTACTGTTAAATTACATAATAGGACTTATGAAAATATTTAAGACAAAAAATAAAGGATTTATGTTGGCGGAGGCTATAATAGCTATTTTAATAACAGTTTTATGTTTTGAGATTTTATATTCAACTATTAATACAGTTAGGACAGTTTCCCATAAAAGGGATGGGGTCAATAATGTTGCCTTCGCCTATATTCAGCTTAATCGCTTCATTAAGGATAGAGATTTGATGCTTGATATAAAACATTCAGATGTAAAACGAGCGATACTTAAACAAAAAAAGAAGGATGAAGAGAATAAAGTATACTATGAGACATATTCATTTTATGAGAGAAAAGGGCAATTAAGGATGTCACAGGGATATATGCCCTTGATGATGAATTTAAGAACAGTATATTTTTCATATGTGAATAAAGATGTAATGAAGATGAAAATTGTTGAACGAGATGGTCGTTGTAGCATATTAGCTTTTAAATTGAAAGAAATGGAAAAGGATCAACGTGCTGATGAACCTAAAAAATAATCGTATATTTTCTATTTTAAAAATGAAAGTTCCAGCTACTGCATTATTTTGTGCTTTGTTAGTAATTGTAACTTGCATCGTTTTTATTAAATATTATCAATCGGCTTTTTTTGCTGATCTTCAAATAAATTTAGATATTTATAAGAGTCTACGTTAATTTTCTAGTAAAGAATATACTAAAAAGGTATAAAATACTGGTTATTTATAGTTGATATCTATAAAATAATAACGTAGAGGAGTGGATTATATGGAAGATCTTGAACATCTGAATGAGCTTTATTTAAGTTTTGAAGAAGTAGTTGATATTTTAAGAAAAGAATTAAATGTAACATTTACCGAAGCGTTAGTTGAAACGTTTGATAATCTTGAACACCAAAAAATAAAAGTGGAAGCTAATGCTCCTAGTGCTAAGATTGTTGAATTATTAACAAAAAAGTATGCAAATTTAGAGTATGAAAAACTTGAAACGTCTGTCAAAAGTCACTTATTCTATTTGCTTACACTTAAAGCAGCTGATGTTGATAATTTTAATAGTACGCAATTACCAACGCCCCGTATTTTGGCCACTATTGTGGCATTATTATGGTCAAAAATAGTACCCCAAACGGCTAAAGAAGTTATCGATCCAGCTATAGGTAGTGGTACATTATTGTTTTCACTAATTGATCAATTACGTTTTCTCAATCATTCTAAAAATTCATTTGTTTTGACCGGCATTGATAATGATCCGGCAATGTTAGATTTAGCGGACGTTAGTTCATATTTAAATAAATTACCTGTAGATTTATTGCGTCAAGATGCTTTACAGCCTTGGTTGACAGGAAAAAAAGACGTTGCTGTATCTGATGTGCCAGTTGGTTATTATCCATTAGATAATAATGCTAAAAATTTTGATAATTGCCAGTTATCTGGACACTCATTTGCTCATATTCTTTTTATTGAACAGATTATAAAAAATTTAAAGCCTAGTGGTTATGCTTTTTTAATTGTGCCTAAAATGATCCTTTCAGGAAAAGAGGCAGCAGATTTTATGACTTGGTTAACTAAAAAAGTTAATATTTTGGCAGTAGTTGATTTACCTGATGATTTGTTTGCCAATATGAAATATCCAAAATCTATTTTAGTTTTGCAAAACCATGGTCAGAAGATGCAGTTAAGAAAAGTTCTAGTAACCAAATTAGGTTCACTCAAAGATAAGTCATCTTTGGTAAAATTAAATGTTGAATTGAATAATTGGGTAAATGAATAGTGAGATATAAATGGAAATGATTAAAAAAATTTTGGCTGTTAATGCTGGTAGTTCTTCTCTAAAATTCAAGTTGTTTTCGCTAAAAGACGAACAAGTGTTGGCTCATGGACAAGCAGACCGAATAGGGCTACCCGAGTCGACATTTGTTTTGAAATTAGCAAATGGTGAAGTTTATCAAGATAAAACTGAGATAAGAACACAAGAGGATGCAGTTGAAAAATTATTATCATGGTTGACAAAGTCTAAGATTGTTAATGATTTAAGTGAAATAGCTGGTGTTGGACATCGAGTAGTGGCTGGTGGTGAGTATTTTGCTCATAGTACATTGATTGATCAAGATAATTTACAGAAAATTTATGAGCTTAATGAATATGCACCTTTACATAATTGTCATGAAGCAGATGGCATTAAGGCTTTTATGAAATTATTACCAAATGTGCCACAAGTTGGTGTGTTTGATACATCAATTCATCAAACACTTGATCAAGTTCATTATATGTATTCTTTACCATATGAATATTATGAAAAATATAAGGTTAGAAAATATGGAGCTCACGGAACTTCAGTTAGATATGTATCTCAACGGATAGCTTCTATTTTAAAACGACCTTTGGATGAATTGAATATGGTTATTTGCCATTTAGGCAGCGGCGTATCAATAACAGCAATGAAAAATGGGCAATCATATGATACATCAATGGGTTTTAGTCCATTAGCTGGTGTTACTATGAGTTCACGTAGTGGAGATATTGATCCATCTGCATTGCAATATATATTGGGTAAAGAAACTGATTTGAATTTTGATCAAATGATCGATATTTTAAATAATAAATCTGGATTGTTAGGTATCTCTGGAATTTCTCCTGATATGCGGGACATTCGCAAAGCGATTAGCCAAGGTGATGAGCGTGCTAGTTTAGCTAGAAATATTTTTATTAATCGTATTGTGCGATATATTGGTGCTTATTATTTAGAATTGCAAGGAATTGACGTAATTGCTTTTACAGCTGGTGTTGGAGAAAATGATATTGGCATTCGTAAAGAAATTATGAACCAAATGAGCTGTTATGGATTAATACCTGATTATGATGCAAACCAAATCAATGGTATTGAAAAAATTATTTCCGCTCCAAATTCTAAAATAGTTGCTATGGTAATACCAACTAATGAAGAATTAATGATTGCACGTGACGTAGTTCGAATTGCCAAGATAAGTGATTGATATTTTTGCATCAATTATGCTATGCTAGTATGTAGTCGGGGATGTTTTGGGATTCGACAGGCGTAGATTTGCATTGATTGCAGTTCGTAGGTTACGTCTACGTAAAAACGTTACAGTTTAAATATAACTGCAAATAATCAAAATTCTTACGCATTAGCTGCTTAATAACCAGCCTGCGTGATCTTTGTGATGGTTGTACTCGTGGTTATCCAAAGGTTTTATATTTAACGAGTTGCATTTAACTGATTACCTAGGTAGTTAGACTAAGATTTTAGGTTAGCAATAGCTATTTGCCCCGTTATATGGCGTTTTGCTGTTGTGAAATCAAATAATATAACTATGATTGTAGATATCAGTGACAAAATGCGTTTGGACAGGGGTTCAAATCCCCTCATCTCCACCCAGAAGAATAAAAAGCCCGGTATATCAATATACTTGGGCTTTTTTGATTGAAAATAACCAACTTTTAACCAACTTGAGCAAAAATAAAAATATAAAAAGCAACTAGACCAATTTTAAAAAAATAAAAAGCCAACAATAATTGCTGGCTTAAATATTTAAATCATTTATCGATTGAGCAACTTTTTTCTTGCTCTGATTTGTAACGTGAGTATATATATTGAGAGTCATCTCTACAGTTTCGTGTCCAAGTATTGCCTGAACGTCTGATGGTTTGATATACGGATTAGACTCAATGAGTAGTGAAGCAAAGGTGTGTCTAAAGCCGTGAGTTGTAATACGCTTTAAATCTGGCAATTGCTTATATATTTATCTAGCCATCTGGTTGGCTTGCTGAGTCTTAGATAATTGCCGTCAATTGTGTGAAAAATGATTTCAGTATCAATTTTTTGATTGTCTTTGTATTTTAGCAGTTCTTCTTTTAAGTGAGTGGAGAGGGGAACTGTTCTTAAAGACTTAGGGCTTTTTGGCGTTTGAACAATATACTTGTTATCTAGGCCATAAGCCAGTGTTTTAGTTACTGAAATTTGATTAGTGTTAAAATCTATATCACTCCAGTGCAAGGCTAAAGCTTCACCTTTTCTTAGCCCAGTTGATGCAAGTAATAAGAAAAATAAATAATATAGATGATTGATTGATTCAGCTTTTTTTAAGAAGGTATCTAATTCCTCCCTGCTTAAAAAATTGATTGATGTATCTCGACGCTTGCGAGTAGTCTTTTTAGGTATCAGGATCTTACTGAACGGATTAACTTTGAGATAGCTTAAGCTAATTCCTAAGTTCAATGTTCGTTCTAGTATTCCGAGAGCCGTTCGATATTTAACCAGCTTTTTAGAGAGAGCATTAGCAAACCTTTGAAGGGATGCTGGAGTAATCTTATCAACGTATGCATTTCCATACTTAGGTTTGATATGTATCTTGTACATTTCATATGTTTTATGAGCGGTAGACTCTTTGACAGTAGTTTGATAGGTATCGAACCATTGGTTAAATAAGTCGTTTACTTTGATTTGTTTTTGTTTAACGAAGCTATCTACGCCCTCTAGTTTTAGCTTATCTAGTTCGTATTTTGCTTCAGTGTAGCTTGTAAAGCCAGACCTTGTTGCCCAGATTTTTTTGCCATTAATATCTGTTCCAACATATGTTTTAAAGCGATAACGGATACCTTTTTTAGTTTCATATTTTTCTACTCTTTTATCCTGCTTAGGCATAGCTTTACTCCTTTCGTTATAATTGAATATAAAAATAAAGTATATTATCTTTTTAACTTGTTTTTATTGTTTTTTAGGGAATGGTTAGGTTATTATTTAGTTATAAAGGTGATATTTAATAAAAGGGGTGATTCTGATGAGTTACACATTTAAAGATGTAGCTAAATGGTTTTTAGCTAAGGGCAACAAAGATATTTCACCTAAGAAGCTTCAAAAGCTTGTATATTATGCTTATGCTTGGACGTTGACACTTTTAAATGATTCATCAGATGATTTGGAGAACAAATTGTTTGAAGATGGAAAGTTTGAAGCTTGGATTCATGGTCCGGTAATTAGAAAGCTTTATGTAATGTATGCTGATTATGGTTTTGAAGATATCCCTGAAAAACCTGAAAAGCCAAAATTTTCTAAAGATGTTGAAGATGTATTAAATCAAGTTTGGGAAGTATACGGTGATTATAGTGCTGACCAACTTGAAAGCATTACTCACCAAGAAGAACCATGGCAAAAAGCAAGGAAAGGTTTTTCACCTCTTCAAAATTGCGATAATATCATTTCTGATAAAGATATTTTTAATTACTATATCCAAAGAGTAGGATAAGTATGTCTAAGAGTAAAAAGAAAGTAAAAAATTTACATAAGCCTAGGCTCAACGTTACTGATAATATTTCTAAGTTAGATGATATTATTTATATTGATTTTACTAAATATGATAAGTGGTTAGATTCGGTTGAATTAGATGATTTTACTAATTATTTCCATGATGAAAAGGAAGCCCTAAAGAAATTATATTTCGTTCTTCATCAATTGATTCCAGATATTGAGAAGAAGGGAAAGGAAATATTTAAAGAAAAACATTGTCACCCAGTAAAGGGAAAACAAGCAACTAAAGCTATCAAGATAGTAAAAAAGCTTCATGGTAAAAATGTTCTCGATGATGAAACCGAAATTTGGGAATTATCTGCCCAAAAAGGTGTAGTAAGAATTTTTGGCGTATTCATTAATGATACTTTTAGAAGATTTTATCCGTTGTTTATGGATTATCATCATTTGCTTTATTCCGATAAAAATTATAATGAGGCAGATTATAAAAATAACAAATTTGGAACAGAACATATTAATTAGGTCAGCATTCAGCTGGCTTTTTATTCCTTCGTTAAAAAATTTGAAGTTAAGAAATTAGTAGTATATAATCTTCTTAGAAAGATAACTTGTGATGGATTAACACTGGGTCCCAGAATGGGGTAGGCATTTGCTGAGAATTCCTATGTGCCTGGGGTTATCTTATTTTTTATTTTTAAGGCTCTCAACAATGTGTGATATGTACCCTCTTTACTGGACAAACCAGTAAGGAGGGTATTTTTATCTGCCCACTTTTGCAACTCAACAACCGTGATTTTATCTATAAATCGATAATACTTAAATTTGTTTTGCGTGGCATGTCTTTTCCCTCCCCTCTATATCTGATAAAATAGAGTAGACGAAAGGAACGAACAGAGCCGATCCAATCGTCAAAATGTATTCAGATGTCTAAGATAATCTAGGCTAATCCTCGTGAGCATTTCCGGTGCTTGCGAGGTTTTTTTATTTAACGTTAGTTTTGAACTTAGCAGCTTTATTAATTGATACGAGCGGTCTAAATTGCAATTCAAAGTCGCCCAATTTATCAGTACCAAATCCAGTAATCACGTCAGATTCTTTACCAGGTGCGATTGCGTCAAGTGTTTGACCATTTATTGGGTAAGATTTCAACTTGCTATTGTCAGGACCATATACACTCAAGTCTGTGCCTATTGATAAATCTTCTTTGCCACAATTTTTAACATGGTAAACAACTTTAATAACGTTTTGTGGCTTAGTATCTGCAAATTCGTTACGTTCATCAGTCTTTTGAACAGATTTTAAAGTATATACAACATTGTCAACTTTTACGGTTTCACCAACTTTATAAAACTTTGCACTTGTTTTACTTTTTTTAGAATGCTCCACTCTAGTTCCTCCGTTGCTAGAACTATCACTACATGCAGTAGTTAATAAGCCGACTGCAACGGCACTTCCTAAAATACTAATAACTTTTTTATTCATCCTAGTTAACCTCCTGGGTTTAATATGGGGTTAGTTTAATGTCATTGCGGACACAATATTAAAATACTACTTTCCCTAAAATACGCACTTGATCTCCTGTAAAATACATTGGTTCATATTTAGGATTGATAGATTTTAAAACAATCTTTTTGCTTTCATAGTCTACATAATACTTTTTGCAGGTGACAGCAGAACCGTTAATTTCAAAAATACCAATCTCACCGATTTCAAGAGTAGGTTGTTCATGGTAAAAGATAATCGAGTTGTTGGCAATCTTAGGTTCCATGGAATCACCTTTAATGTGAATAGCCTTATCAGCCTTTTTAGGGATGTTAGATAAGTCAATTAATTCAGCATCTAAATCACCATAATCTAGTGGAAGACCAGCGGCGGAGCTACCAACAAGGTATATAGAGCGGTGCTCATTCAAATTGCTGTTTTGCTCGTCTAGTTGTTGTTGGGCGTAACTATATACTTTATGTTTTCTAATATCAGTTAATTGATTATAAACAGGCGAAATATCTATTTGCTCGTCAGTTTGTTTTTCTACTAAATCTGATTTTTTGATGTTGAAGTAATTAGCTAGAATTTCAATTTTATCAATTCGTGGATAGGTTTTGGCGTTAATCCAATCTGAAACTGTCATATATTTGAAACCTAATGTATCACATAAAGCGTTTCTATCAACACCGTACTTATACATGTAATATTTTAAGTTTTGAGAAAATATTTCTTTGTTGCCTAAAGCCATTTTGAATTCTCCTTTCCTTATATTATATTTTTATAATATTTTACGGCTAAACCGTAAAAAAGTAAAGAAAACCATAAAAAAATGTTGATTTCACGGTTAAACCGTGATAAACTATAATCAGTTAAAGGAAAGGAGGAAAGCCATGGAAGATTGGAACAAAAAAATAGATGAGCTCACTGAATTGGTCAGCAAACTCATCCGGTTATCACTAGAGATCGGAACTCTAGCGTCAGTTATTAAAATGATACTGGACAGTATCTGATAAACAAAGACAAGGGAGAAGCAAAATGCGACGCCCTTATCTTTGACAATTATACCAGTCTTTCAACAGGCAAACAATATGCTAAAAAAAGTAATCTTCTTATTATGGCAAATTATAAAATTAATTTTGATTATTTTAGGTTTGATGTATTTATTTAAATTGATTTAGTAGAAAGGAGCGAAGATATTGCAAATGACATTGAAGATGCTAAGAGTTAGTCATGATTTAACTCAGAAAGAAGCAAGCAAAAAAGTAGGAGTATCTGAAGGCACTTGGAGCAACTGGGAACATTTTAAGACTTTCCCTGATGCAGAAAAAATTAGAAAAATTGAAGAAGTGTTTTCTACCAAATATGATGAAATTCTTTTTTTTAGGGTTAATCACGGTTTAACCGTAAAGCATCAATCTAATAAATAATTAAAAACAAGGGGAGTAACAAAACGTTCCCCCTTAGCAGGTGTTTCACTACAGAAGAGTTGAGAAAAACGCAGAAGAGTTGAGAAAGGAGAAAGACATGAACAATGAAACACACAATTTAACATTGAGATTAAAAAAAGGCTTATACGAAAGCCTAAAGAAAATAAGTGAAGAAAAAGGAATTACAGTACATGAATTAATAGTTTTAGCTATTGTAGACAAGTATAACGTTTAGATTATTTCTTTTGTGAGTTGATATATTGTTTAATTGCAAATTCAATTTCTTTATTCAATGATCTTGAATTATTTTCAGCAATTATTCTTAATTGATCTATTATTTCTTTTTCTATTTTTAATGGATATTGGTATATAGACATTGTTAATCCTCCTATAAAGGATATCATTTTTAAAAAAAGATATCTAAAAGAAATCTAAAAAGAGTGTAAAAAATGTTTAGATTATTTCTTTTGTGAGTTGATATATTGCTTTAAAATAAATTCAATTTGCTTATTAAGACTTCTATCTTCTTTAAATGCACAATTTCTTAAATCTTCTAATAAAGATTTATCAAGTCTGATAAGTGTAGATGTACGTTCTGACATAAAAAATCACTCCTTAATTATATATCAAAATCATATCATAATGTAATCAAATAAACAATGTTATCAAAAAGTTATCAAAATGATATTGAAAAAGCATAAAATTGGAGTTATCATTATGTTATCATAAAGATAACAAGGGAGTGTAAAAAATGAAAAAACAATATTTGTTAAGAATACCAAAGAATATCAAAGAAAACTTGAAAAAGTACGGTGATGAAAAGGGCGTTAGCTTAAATGCAGTTATATTAAGTGCAATTGATGATTATATTGAAAAGAAAGGAATTAAGTAATTATGAAGGCAATTCAAACATTCAATTTTGAAAACAACGAAGTCAAAATAAAAGTAATTGACAATGAACCATATTTCAACTTAGAAGATGTTTGCAAAATATTGGAAATAAAAAATCCATTGAGATCTAAGGAAAGATTATTAGATACACAAGGTATTTACGGCACATTCGCCTTTACGCTAATGGGATATGAGGAAACGGACTTTATAAGTGAAACTAACCTATACAGATTGATTTTTCAATCACGCAAACCTGAAGCTGAGAAATTCAAACACTGGGTAATATCTGACGTATTGCCATTTTTTACTAAAGATAAAGTTGCTAAAGAAATAATCAAGGATCTTGAAAAGTTGAGAGACCTTAAAAAGCAGATAGAAAAGGAACATTTTTAAATGATTAACAACAATGAAATTCAAATATTCAATTTTGAAGATAACGGAATTAGAGCATTAAACATTGACGGTCAACCATATTTTGTTGGTAAAGACGTAGCAGATGTTTTAGGATATAGCAACACAAGGGATGCATTAAATAGACATGTAGATGAAGATGATAAAAAAGATGGGGTCGCGATTCACGACTCCATAGGAAGACAGCAAACTCCTACATTTATCAACGAATCAGGACTATACAGTTTAATCCTATCTAGCAAAATGCCAAATGCTAAGAAATTCAAAAGGTGGGTAACGTCTGAAGTATTGCCAGCTATCGTTCATAAGGGCGTTTATATGACTGACAAAAAGGCATATGACATCACACATGATAGATCAGGTGCAACCTTAGCCGACTTACTTCAACAAGCCGCCGACCAGCTAAAGCAAAAAGATATTCAAATCGCTGAAATGAAACCAAAAGCACTATTTGCAGACGCAGTAGCTACAAGCAATCGTTCAATTTTAGTTGGTGAGTTGGCTAAGCTTATCAGACAAAACGGTGTAGATATTGGACAAAATAGACTGTTTATCTGGCTTAGAGAACACGGATATTTAATTAAAAGAAAAGGCACAGATTATAACATGCCTACACAAAAAGCAGTAGCAATGGGGCTATTTCAAATTAAAGAAACTAGTATTACACATTCTAACGGTACAGTTACACTAACAAAAACAGCCAAGGTTACTGGTAAAGGACAACAATATTTTATTAATAAGTTTTTATGTAGCCAAAGAGTTTTACCAGTTATAGAAAGGAGCTAAGCAAATGACATGAAGGATAGTAAACAATGAGCGAGATTGAAAGAAAGTCCAAATTATTAAAGAAGGCAGTAAGGAGAAAGACGATGGAACTAATCAATAAAAAAAGCCTGCAAGAACTAATCAAAGCAACTTTCATGGAAACAAAGCCGATTTTTGAAGAACACTTTACAGGCAGTAAGGGAAAACTTAGTAAAGATGAGCTGAAAGCATTAGAAAAAGCAGGAAGGCAGCACTACTACAGTGCAACTGAAGCTTGTCAATTCCTTGGAGTTAGTCAAGCTACATTCTGGAAGTGGAAAAAGAAGTATCCAGAACTTAAACCAATTATGGTTGATGGAATTTGTAGGTTTGCTAGAGAAGATCTGATTAATTTTATGAATGAGAAGAGAAAGTAAGAGGTAAAGAAAGGAGGAATCACATGTTTAAAGCAATTAACAGGTGTATCAATAAAATTTTTGATATAGATCAGAAACTAACTAGAAAAGAAACAACAGTAATTACTTTAGCATATGCCTTATTTTTGATAGGGGCAATTATAGCACTGATTATTTTGTGCTCGCCTATAGCAGAGTAAAGAAAGAGCAGACACAATATGTTAACAAGAATTAACCAAGCAATTAATCGAGTTTGCGACTGTAAATTAACTGTAAGAGCAACAACAATGATCACATTAGCATATGCAATTTTGATAATTGGTGCACTTGTAGAGCTATCTTTTTTAGGAGCCCCCCTAGGAGACTAAACACGGGAAAATGAAAAATAGATGTGGCTGAGCACATCTATTTAACCAAGGATCAGTTTTAGCATGCTGATACTTGCCCGTTTGTTTGCCAAAACCTTGCAGTTTAAAATCGCATATCCGAAAAACGTCTAGAATATTTTCCTCAATTTGATTTAAACACTAGGAATAAAAAGTCTGATAAAAAGATCAGCTCCTTTCCTACAAAAAATATAGTTGATTATCAGACTTACGCCAAGAATAGTTTACAAAAAAGGAGAAAAAATGAAAATACAAGAGATATTAGATTTAATAAAAAACAAAAGACATGCAATGGAACTTTCACAGGATGCTTTATCAAAGCAGTGTGGAATTTCTAGGCAAAACATTATCGAAATAGAAAAAGGGAAAAGAATACCTAAAATTACTACACTATTGCAGATATTAAGAGCACTCAATTTAAAAATAAAAATTAAATAGAGCAATAAAAAAACAGTCACTGCATTAACAGCGACTGCTCATGGTAATAAATTCAAATAAAACATCAGAACAAGGATATTATAACATGAATAATTTTATACCACAACTAAATAAAGACCAGTTAAAAATATTAGAGCGACGTCAAAGACAAGAAGACCTGCACAAGTTATCAAAGCAGGATCCTTCAGCATTAATTATTGTTATCAAAAACTACCCTTACATCATAAGCGAGTATGGCAATGAGTACGATGACGCTTTTACAAGTGCATGGGAGTTTATCAAGTGGCGACTAGATGAGCTGAAAAGCCTAGACAGGCTAGCTTATGAAATGCACTACAGCAAAGAAGATTTAATAACATTTATCACTGATATTACTGATTACGACTATGAAGAAGAGCTACAGCAATTTTTAATTGATAGATACGGTGCAGAAAGGATAGATGAGTATTTATGCCTATAAAAAATAACATAGATCATTCTGAGTTTTTCGATGAGTTTACAGAATGGCAAGTAGAACTAACAGAAAAGACTAAGTATATTGAACAACGCTTTCATGAAGAGGCAAAGAAAGAGCCAACGTTTGGAAAAGCCCTAGATTGGCTAGACAGAACAAGCCCCGATATGCCAAGCAGTTTTATACCTAGTACACAACAAGCTCAATCAAACTTGATAAGAGAGATTATAGCAACTGCCAGAGATCAAATTTGGGCAGACATGAGAAAGATTGGGACAGATAAATGAGCGACAGCAGTGAAACCAAAGAACCTATAATTACAAAAATACAAAACGAGCTGAAAGCACCTAAAAATCAGTACAACAGTTTCGGTAAGTACAATTATCGAAATGCTGAGGATATTGAACAAGCACTTAAACCATTATTAAAAAAATATAATGCAACGCTGATAATTGATGAAGATGTTCGCATGGTAGGAGATAGAACATACTTTGTTGAAACAGTTAAGTACAAAGATAGTGAACAGGCTTTACAGGTTAGCGGTTGGGCAAGAGAACCAGAAAACAAAAAAGGCATGGATGAAAGCCAGATATCAGGAGCAACAAGCTCATATGCGACAAAGTACGCTTTGTCCAAGCTATTCTTAATTGACGACACAAAAGACGCCGATAAGCTTAATCAGGGCAATGAATATAGTCAAAAGCCAGTCACCTCTGTAGCAGCAAAAAAGCTAAGCAAGAACGAGCTGGATATGTACATTACAACTTATAAAGGGCAGGAGATGTTACTAGGGCAAATCTGGGACTTAGCAATTAAAGGCGACGCAGAGGCACGAGCATGGTGGAGAATGCAAGCCAAACATGCAACTACTGAAGTTGGTAGTACAGTAACTCAATATCAAGCATACAGACAAGGGAGAAAATAATATGGATACAGAATTAGAACAACAACCAGGTTATTATTCAATACTTACAGCTAGTGTTAGATACGATAAAGATTTGAATGCAAATGAAAAAATCTTGTTTAGCGAGATTACAGCATTATCTAACAAGCACGGATACTGCACAGCAAGCAATAAATATTTTTCTAATTTGTTCCAAGCTGATGAACGGTCTATACGCAGGTGGATTTCTAATTTGAAACAGCATGGGTATATAAAAATGAATCTTATAACTAAAGATAAAGAAATAATTGCTAGAAGAATATATCCAATGTCCGGAGGTGGGGACAGAAATGTCCGGGGGTACGGACAAAAATGTCCAGAGGGTGGGGACAGAAATGTCCTATATAATAATACAAGTAATAATAATAATATATTGTCGGGTAAAGAACCCGACCCTACACCTGAACCAGAAGAAAAAGAAAAATCAGAGTTTACTCAAAAGACATCAGATTCAAAAAAATCAAAAACCACTTCCAAGACAGACGATATACCCTATGACCGAGTAATTAAGTATCTTAATGCTAAGGCGGGTACAAACTATAGAGCTACTAACAAAGCTACACAAAGACTGATAAAAGCTAGATTTAACGAGGGTATGACCACTAAAGACTTTAAAAAGGTTATAGACAATAAGTGCGATGACTGGTTAAAAGATCCAAAGATGTGTGAATACTTACGACCAGCGACACTATTCGGCAGCAAGTTTGAATCTTATCTAAATCAAAAGCCTAAAAGGCTAGATAAATCTGCTACTGACTGGCACGAATACTCTACTAGAGCTGATACGGATAATAACGTATCTTCAGACAAGGATGAGCCAAAACTAAGTGCAGAAGAGTTAGACAAGATTTTTAATTCATTTGGCAAGAGTGAAAACATCTAAGTGGTGTTAATAGCTTTATTTGGCAATATAACGACGTATAACAAAATTTAATATAAAACTAGTATAAATACACGATAAAAAATAAAAATGGCTTAAAAGGGCTTATAACACGAATTAGGAGGATATCATGGAAATGAGCAAAAAACATATTTACTTACCAAGATTAAAAATGTGCAAGCCAAAAGAGACTTTCAAAGTACCATGTACAGAGGTCATCATTGCAGAAGATGAGAACCTAGTAGCGATTGTATCTGTACTGGTGAATAACGAGTGGCTACTACTACCAGCTAGGTTATATAAAGTATTCGGTCGTGAGATTGCCGTAGGTGCAATTGAAGGTGAAAATGCCGGAGAAGCAAAAGCGTATATGTACGACACAATAACTGGACGAGCTATCTTCATTCAAACAGTTAAAGCTAGTGAGACTGACTTACACACTGAGATTTTTCGGACAACTCAGCAAATGCTGGAAAAATTGGAGTGCGACTGCTTGGCTAGTTTGCTATATATTGACGGCACTAACTTCTTTCTCCAAGTTGATCTTCAAGCAGAAGAGCCAGAAAATGAGTCTATTCAGTTAAGCCGACCAGCTTTAAAAGTAAAAAGGTATAAGACCACGGAAGAAATGATGGATAGCTACATTAAAAATTACGGTAAAGATTGGATGAAGAAAAATGTTAAAAAATGAAAAAATAGGGCTTACAAAAGAAAGTGAAGAAAACAAAACTTTAATAATTAAGTCAAAAATTCGTACTTTTCGTGGTATCATGCTAGAGTATATCGAAAAGCTAGTAGAAAAGTACGGGCAAGATCCGTGGAATGAAGACGACATAGACTACAAAATGATGGAACTTGCCAGAGAAAAGCTTGAAATGTGGCAAAGCAGAATTAGAGCATGTAAGAGCATAGACGTTAAGCATGACGTTACCAAGCACTATACTTACAAAGCAGAGCTCAAAAATGCAAACAGCATAGAAAAAAAGATAATTAAATTGCTGGCGAAAGGGAAGGGGCTTGCTGCTACAGCACGAGGTGCTCATACTACACAAAGAGTTGTTTTAGAAGTAGCTCACAAGAGAAATTTAAAAGTTAATTTTCTTTTCCATTTTTGCCTGGTAGATATAAATGGTGTACAACCTAATTTTTACTCTAGCGAGCTTAAGAGCTTAGCCAGAGAAATGCATATAGCACCTTGTAAGTTAACTAAAATACTAGCGGAGAATGACGTTGAGATATTGAAAAAACGAGGTTATAAGCTGTGGCAAGGTAACTTTGGCTGGCAACATATGCCGATAGGTTCATTGTTCACCACGTCTCAAAAAGACTGCATCCGATGCAAAAAAGGTGAAACATTTAGTGAATCGGAGGTAGTAGGAGCATGAAAACTTTTTATTTAGTAGTACCAGGTGAACCAGTAGGCAAGGCTAGACCTAGAGTAACACGCTTTGTAACGTATACACCAAAAAAGACGCTAGAGTACGAGAACAGAATCAGACATTATGCTAGTCTCTACAACTTAGCTCCGATTACAGACCAGTGCAGTTTAAAAATCAGTGCCTACTTTTCAGTACCTAAGTACTACAGTAAAAAGCGTAAAGCTGATTGTATATCAGGGCTTGAAAAGCCAGCTAAAAAGCCAGATATAGATAATGTGGCGAAGTCAGTATTAGATGCTTTAAATCCTAAATTCAAGGTCAATAAAGCTACTAGACACAGAGTTATGATTAGTCCTGGCATATACGAAGATGACAAGCTGGTAACTGATCTTGAAGTACATAAATTTTATTCAGTAACGCCTAGGACAGAGATTGAAATAACATGGGAGGGGGATGAATAAGTGCGATCATACGGAGTTGAAATTAACAAAAGCAATTACAAAGTGAAAAGTACCCGAGAATTAGAGCATGCCTTAATTACATGCGATGCTGAAATGGAAGACTCAATTTTTGGTACTGATATTTTTAGAATAAATAAATTAAAAGAAATTCAAGAGCTTAAGCCATTGGTTGAAAAAGAGCTAAAGTCAAGAAAACACTAAAAGGGTAGGTGTATGCAGTGTGTGATTTAGGACTAATTCCAGATTATTATGAGACTGCCAGAACGGCAAAAAAATTCTTAAATCTCAATTTACAGCGTTACTTGAACTTATGTGGAATGCACAGAAATCAGCTGAAAAGTCCACAACTTTCTTTTGCTCCTGGATCTACATATCAAAATGGAGTGGAAAAAAGAACTATAGCCGAGTTGCAAAATGAAATGGATGTTACAGAACCTGCTAAGAGAGTGGTCAGTGCTATTTATCGAAGTATGGATAATTGCACCGACACGATGTTAAAGCCGTATCGAAAGATACTACTGGGCACATACATTGAAGGTAAAACTATTTCTCAGTTATCTATCGAAACACACTTATCTGAGAAGTCAATCAGCAATAAAAAAGCCAGTGCACTTTGTGAGTTCGCTGACAGGCTAGAATATTGGAAACGATTTTATAATTGTGCGAGTGAAATACCTTACTTAATCGTTGAAAAACGTTAAATTTTACGTAATTCTTACGTGATTCTTACGTAAAGCTTGCGAGTTTGTTGCATTGTTTTTGTGCAATACTAGTATTGTCGAAAAGCAATCGACAGACATATTCATCCTTAAGAAAAATAGAACATTTTTCAATGAAAGTTAGACTAATTCGAAATATTACAAGGTGGTTTGACTCCACCATTAGTCTTAAGGCAGGATTGGTAGTCATTGCCTGCCTAGATATGCCATGACCCCATTTATTATTGGGCGAGCGTACCGAGCTTAGTGCATCCTGACTTTGATACGTCGGGTCAGGATTATGAGCATTTAGGAACAACTAAGGTCTTTACAAAATGAAAATTAGAATTTGTATTAACTATTTACTGTGTATTTTATCTTCTGTATGTCATTAAAAAAAGTTAGTTGCAAAGGTTCGATTCCTTTGGTGCTCTATTGCTGGTAAAACCAGCGGATCACGTGTTAAATGATGAGGTTAGCAGTTCCTTTCAAAAAAAGCTGTATTGTAACCACCACCGCAAGGAAGGTGGTTTTATTTTGCAATCAATATAGATTGAAAGATGTAATTACTGCTTATACTGACTAGGACAAAGGGGAGATAAATGTATGCTTTCAAAGGAAGATATTAAATATATGGAAAAGAAACGGCCTGAAATTTTATTTGTAGCAGGGTGTGTACCTTTAACAAGCTTTCGATGGCTTGCTGCTCTTATCCCGCAAGGGAAATTTTAATAGAAAAAAACAAATAATTTTCTTAACTAGTGTATACTAAAAAGATACGCTTTTTTTATAAAAAATATCTCTTTTCTTGTTGATTATGTGTATTATAGTGTGTATAATATAAGTACAAAGTTAAGAAAGGAGGTAAGAATATGCCAATCAAACCTTCGAAAATGGTTCGATTGCTTCTAAAGGCTGGCTTTAAAGAGGTTCCAAAAGGTGGAGGACATAGAAGGTTTAGACACCCTGATGGACGAATGACAGAAGTCCCTATGCACGGCAAAGAATTAACGCCATATACTCAAAGGAAAATTCTTGAACAAGCCAAAATTAAACTTTAGGACCAGAGCAACGAGCTAACGCTCGTTTTTCTGGCATATTCTAAAATATATGAGTAATAATTTGTTAATATATCCAATTATTGTAACTGAATGCCATGATGAAGCAGGTCATTATTATGGTGCCATTTCACCAAATATCCCCGGAATGGTTACTGATGGTCAAACTTTACAAGAGTTGGTTATTCATGCGGAAGATGCTATTGCAACTATGATTAGTGGAACTAAGTATCCCGAAGTGCAAGACCTTAAAGAATGGACATTAGGACCAAATGATTTTGTGGTCTATGTTACTGTTAATATGCTAAAATGGGAAGCACAGCATGAAAAAACTGTTAGACGCAATATTACATTACCTGAAGGCTTAAATAATTGGGCTAAAGACAATAAGATTAATGTTTCTAAGGTTACTACAGAAGCCCTTAGAAGTATGCAGAATACTAACTAAAGATTTACAAGCTAATGAACATTGTTTCATTGGCTTTTTATTTTATATTGAAGGTGGTGATGTTACTTGTAATGGGTAGAGCGTTGTATAAAGAGTGGCTGGATAAAGATAAACTGGTACTTCTGCAAGGATGGAAAAGAGCGGGTCTTACTGATGTACAAATTTCACAAAATATGGGAGTTAGTGTTTTTACTCTCGATAAGTGGAAAAGAAACTATTCGCAGATAAGGCAGGCTCTAAAAAGAGGACGCTCAGAAATCAACTATATTGTAGAAAATGCGTTGTTAAAAAAGGCTTTAGAAGGTAATGTCACCGCTATGATTTTCTTTCTTAAAAATAACTGGCGTGACAAGTACAACGACAGCCAGCTATCTAAAGAGGAGCGTGAACTCGTACTTGCTAATATTCAAAAGACTAAAGCCGAAGCTCGTATTAAAGAGGCTAAAGCAATTATTGCTGAAAGGCTTGGAGACGAAAGCAATGCCAAATTGGAAGAGTTATTAAATAAGATAGTACAAGGTGATAGTAGTGGCACTACAAGATTTACTGACAAAGAAACAAATTAAAGTATTGCATAGCTACTTGGCTGATGATTGGAAGATATTAATTAATGCGGGTGCAGTTCGATCGGGTAAAACATACATCAATAATTATTTATTTTTGCTAGAGTTAAGGCGTATTGCAAAGCTGGCAATGGAGAATAATGACGAACATCCTCAATATATTATTGCTGGTTTTAGTTCTAACTCTATCTTTAATAACATAATTAATTCTATTGGTAGTCAATTCGGAATAATGCTAACAGCTGATAGACACGGTCACTATCACTTGTTCGGTGTAGATATTGTTCCTGCATACACAGGATCATTACGAGGTATAGGCGGTATTCGTGGTATGACATCTTATGGTGCTTATATCAATGAGGCGAGTTTATCTACACATGCTGTCTTTCAAGAAATAAAGCAACGTTGTTCTAAAGAAGGTGCGAGAATAATTTGCGATACAAACCCAGATATCCCAACACATTGGCTGAAGACTGAGTACATTGATAACGTAGATTCTAATGCAGGAATAAAGTATTTTATGTTTACGATTGATGATAACCCTACTCTGCCAAAAGATTATGTGGTGTCATTAAAAGCGTCAACTCCTAAAGGGATGTTTTATGACCGGGCTATTAAAGGGCTTTGGTGTACTGGGGAAGGTGTAGTATACCGTGACTTCGACCAGTCGACTATGACAATCGACAGGGACAAGCTACCTACTGATTTAACATACTATGTAGGCGTTGACTGGGGATACGAGCATACGGGAACTTTGATTGTGTTTGCTGATGACAGTCAAGGCAATACGTATCTAATCGAGGAACATGCACACAAACACCGATTTATAGATTACTGGGTCGACTTAGCTCACGATGTGCAGCAAAAGTATGGTAGTACGATACCTTTTTGGTGCGACTCGGCTAGACCTGATAACCTTAACGAGTTCTTGACTCACGGTATCCGTGCTTACAATGCGAATAAGGCAATAAATTCTGGTATAGAAGCGGTTGGCAGCCTAATGAAAGCCAAGCACTTTTTTGTCGTGAAAAATTCAGCCGATAATTGGCTTAACGAAGTTTATCAGTACATATGGAATGAGAAGACGGGTGAGCCGGTCAAAGAGAATGACGACAGCATGGACGCAATGAGATACGCAATCTATAACCAGCACAACAAAGCAAAGATCAACTTACAACGGAATACATTGTTTTAGTTAGGAGGGTTCAATGGAAACATTAGGAACAAAAGGTCAAGTTTTATCAAACGGTATGTTTGTTTATCCTAAGGACGAGCTGATGGACGAAACAGAAGTAAATGCTTTTATTGACAAGAACAGAGGCTTTACGGCTAAGATTTATGACCGAAACATGCAATATTACCTAGGCAAGCACGATATCTTGAAAAAGACAAACGCAACGGGGATTGAGTTAAACAAAATTGTGGATAACATTCCAAAGTATCTTGTGGATACTTACAACGGATTCTTTACTGGAATTAGTCCGAAGATTACGCTTGACGAAGACAGCTTAAATAACAACTTGCAGAACTGGAATAGAAGCAATTCTTTTTTTGATAAGCTGTCAGAAATTAGCAAGCAAGTAGATATTTACGGCAGAAGCTACGCCTTCATTTATCAAAATGAGTCAGCAGACACTAGAGTTGCAGTAGTACCACCGACTCAATGCTTTATCGTTTATGATGATACTATCGAACACGAACCATTAGCATTTGTGCGGTACTACAAAAACTCGGAGAACCTGCTACAAGCTGATATATATTATGGCAATGCAACTCAAACATACAGTGAAGGCAAGCTACTAGATTCAGGTTTAAAGTCAGTCTATGGCATGGTTCCAGCCGTGGAGTTCTTCGAAAATGAAGAGCGTCAGGGCTTGTACACTGATTGTATTAGCATGATTGACGCATTAGACGATACTTTGAGTCAGAAACAAGACACAATTGAATATTTTGCTAATGAGTACATGTATGTTCTGGGTGGTGGCATAGATTTAAACGAAGAAGAACTTTCGTATATGCGGACACATCGCTTGATCAACGTGCCTACAGCTAATGCTGCTGATATTAAGATAGGCTTCTTAGAGCGACCTGATGGCGATAATGTTCAAGAAAACCAACTGCAGCATTTAAACGACAAGATTTATCAAACAACCGGTATTCCGAACCTATCAGACAGTAATTTTGCAGGCAATGCTTCTGGTGTTGCGATTAGATACAAGCTACTAGCGATGGAAAACAAGGCAAGCAACAAAGAACGGAAGTTTACGCAAGCCTTACGTGCTTTGTACAAGGTTGTATTCAGCATTGACTCGGTTATCAATGTTTCAGACGCATGGGAAGATTTGAAGTTCAAGTTTACACGTAACTTACCAGCTAACCTAGCTGATGAAGCAAGCACAGCTAACAGCTTAAACGGTATCGTATCTAAGGAAACACAGCTTGGTGCATTATCTATCGTTGACGACCCTAAGGCAGAGATGGAACGTATGGAAGAAGAACAAGACCAACAGCTCAAAAAGAGTCTTGAAGTAACTGGTGCCGATTATGAGAAACTAGATGATACTAATCAAGAGCAACCAGAAGCTAACCAGAAGTCTATTAAATCGCCTTTTAGCAACGAGGAAGTAGACAATGACTAAAGTTTACTGGCAACAGCGCATGCAAGGCGAAAAGAGCTTTGCTAAGTGGATAGAACAAACTGAAAATCGATTATTCGATTACTATCAAGTTCGCTATAACGAGCTATTGGAACATTTGAACGCTGAAATTGCTAAAGAATACGCAGCTTTAACTAGGTCTACAGGCATGAATTTAGATTTAGCTAAGCAGACAGTATCTAACTTAGATATTAAAGCCTATTCACAACTGGCTAAAAAGGTTGTTAGAGAAGCTCACGAAGCTAGAAAAAATGGCAATCCTAAGGCTTTTAAAGGATATTCAGCCGAGATTAATCGTCGAATGAAGATATACAATGCGACAATGCGTATCAATAGGCTAGAACTTTTAAAAGCTAGACTTGCTACTTGGTTACTTGAAGTTAACGCAGAACTAGATGCAGATTTACGAAAAGCTCTTAGTGACGGATATGTTGAACATGTAACTAAGCAGGTAGGCTTGCTAGGTACTACTGTTAGTTCATCGGCTATTGACCAAGGTATTCAAGAAGCTATCGCTTATATGTATGATAATGCTACTTTTAGCGATAGAATTTGGAAAAATCAAGACGTTATCAAAGCAAGTATTGATAAAGTAGTCAGTCAAGGTTCGCTGGGTGGCTATGGGCTTGAAAAAATGATTAATCAGTTGCACAAGTTTACTAATGCTAACTACAGTAACGCTAAGCGGATAGTTAGAACTGAAATGACTAGGGTTATGGACAAAGCACAAGAAGATGTTTTTAAAAAGGCGGACGTGAAGCTTGTATTTTGGCAGGTTGAAAAAAAGCCGTGTGCAGCTTGTTTAGCTATCCATGATAATGATGTTGGCTATGGCAAAGGCGTATATCCTATTGATGATAGCCCTAAGCCGGTTGAGGATACACACCCTAACTGCAGGTGCTTGCGTTCAGCGTTCACGGAATACGAAGCGTGGCAACTGCAGTGGGCTAAGAGCAAGGATAAGGGCGTTTATCTTGACCAGTACGGTAGAGTTCGCTATTCAGACGGCAGACTGGTTGAGGATTATTTAGAAGCTGAAAAGCTATATAACCAAGATTTAAAGAATAAATCTAAAAAAGCAAAACCGGCAGGTGCTATTGTCTATGACTCTAGTCTTAGCTTATCTGAAAAACTCAAAAATAAGGAACTAGAAAAAAGTAGACTTGAAGCCAAAAGGCAAAAGATGTTTGCCCAAAAATACTATGCAACTTTAAGAAATTACAAACGTGATTTTTTAGTATCTAAAATAGCCAAAAACACTGGAATTAGTAGTAATATCGTTATCAAAGCAATTGAACATGTGCTAGACTCCAAGTATAATTTAGATATAGATGGAAAAATGGTATTTCAAACATTCGAACCTGATGCAGACATGGCTCACAGTTTACAAAATTTATATCTAAATAACTATGATGAAGCAGATATTTTATTGTTACATCATGAAAATTTAGAAGCTTACTATATGGACAAAAAAGGTATGAGCTATGTGAAAGCACATAAATTAACAAATAAAAGATACGATTATCAAGATAAAATTGACCAATTGAAAGAAGAAGGAAAGAGGTAAAAGCATGATTACTTTAAAATTTATGTCAATTGAGTTATTAGAAGATAATTTAAATGAGTGGGTATATAGTATTTATACTGATTATCAAGAAGGACAAATAGCTATTAATAAACATAATTTTGATGGTAAGCTTACCTCTTTTGAAAAAGCAAGCAAGCGAGTTCGGATTAAAAAAGAGACTGTTGAATATGAAATTTACTACAGAATTGTTAAATTGATGAAGTCTCAACCCGGTATTAAAGAATATTACTGGCTTCATTCAACTAAGAAAATAGAACCGCTAGTATGATAGATAACATGGATATTTTAACCAAAGAATGTTAAGCAGTTTTCGCTGGTATCGAAGCGATGATAAAGATTTTGATGAAAGATTATTAGATTTATTAGTTAAAGGAAATGAGGGTCAAAAGTGATTGATAAGGATAAAGCAATTGAAATTGCCCAAAAATATGCTATCGACCACTTATTAGTTAGAAATTGCAAGATTGAAGACTTACAAGCAACAGTAATTGATGACTACTTCACAATTAAAGTTGAGCCGATAGAGGTTACTCAAGATACGATTGTCTATACTAACAAATCAAATTTAGTAACTGTCGACAAAAGAACTGGCGATACATATTTAATCGATGAAGATGGCTACAAGCCAATGGTTAGCAAGCTTTAATTAGCTTGCTTTTTTGTACCAAAAAACAGCCTCCCAAGGCTTTAAATGCGAGCAGTCTCCCAAGACTTTAAATGCGAGCAGTCAATACAGACTATAAAATGAAAGGACAATACGATGGAAGACCAAGAAAAGATTACACAAGACCAAAATCAAGCTAAGGATAAGCCAAAGGATAATGACGTCCATTCTGAGGCTGATAAAAAGCAAGATAAGGTCGAAACCAAAACCGAAGACGTTGTATCTAAGTTAAAAGACCGGCTTAACAAAAAGACAGCTGAAAATAGCTCACTAGCTGACCAAGTAGCCGATTTAAGAGTGCAATTACAAAAGTTTACTCAACAAGACAAGGCTAATGATGAACAAGCGAGCGAGTTAGACGAAGCTAAGAAGCAACTTGAAGCTTTGCAACTCGAAAACCAAAGAATTAAGGCTAGTCGACAGGTTGAAAAAGACTTACAAGACGCAGGCTTACTGAGTTATTCAAGCGATGGCGTTCTAGAGATGTTGGTAGGAGATACAGACAAAGTCACAACTCAACGTACTATGGCTTTCATCAAGTTTGCCCAATCTTTGGAAACTGGTATCCGCAAGGAATATCACACAGGGCATACGCCTAGGACTTCTGGTAAGGCTTCACTTACTAGAGATGAAATTAATAAGATTGCAGACCCTGCAAAGCGGTTAGAAGCAATCAAGAACAATTTAAGTTTATACAACTAGTTAGGAGAAATTTATGACAGTTGATGCAAACACTATTAAGACTACTGATTTAGTAGCTCAATCAATCGACTTTACAGAACAATTTTCACAAGGCTTATCAACTCTTTTAAACGTGTTAGGAGTTACTCGTAAGCAAAAATTATCACAAGGCTCTGTTATCAAGCTATACAAAACAGAAGGTACTTTAGTTTCTGGCGATGTTGCAGAAGGCGACGTTATTCCCTTGTCAAAGGTAACTCGAAAAGTATCTAGCACTCAAGAACTTAAGTTCGGCAAGTGGCGTAAGGTTACAACCGCTGAAGCAATCCCAAAAGCTGGTTTTAATCAATCAGTTCAAGCTACAGACCAAAAATTATTGCGTTTAGTTCAAGAACGAGTTAAAACTAATTGGTTTAATTTCTTGACTACTGCGACTGGTACTACTACCACAAATGGTGTAGGTTTTCAAACTGCAGTTGCTAATGCAATTGGCCAATTTAATGTTGTTTGGGAAGGTTATGGAGTACAACCTGTAGCATTTGTTAATCCTTTGGATGTATATACATACTTGGCTAAAGCTTCTGTATCAACTCAAACTGCTTTCGGTTTGAACTATATTGAAAACTTCCTGGGCTTTAGTGCAGTTATCTTATCTGCTTCTGTTCCTGCTGGTAAAATTTACGTTACCGCACCAGACAACATCAATCTAGCTTACGCAGACTTACACGGCGACTTATCCGGAGCATTTAACTTTACTACAGACCAAACTGGTTTAATTGGTGTAGCTCACAATGAATTGCTTAATGCCCTGAGCTACGAAACTGTAGTAACTACTGCTTCTATACTTTATCCTGAAATTTCAGCCGGTATTATCGTATCTGAAATTAAGAATGAAGCAAGTAAGTAGTTAGAAAGGCACTATTATGGACTATTTAGCTAATATTAAGGCACTATTAATGCTCCCAGATAGTGCCAAAGACGATTTAATCAATGTGATTATAGACAACACTAAGCGAGCGTTACGAGTTAGACTCGGCTTAAGTGCTTCTGACGCAGTCCCGGACGAATTGAGTTATATAGTAGTTGAAGTCTCCGTAAGACGCTACAATCGGCTTAAAAATGAGGGCATGGTGTCTTACAGTCAAGAGGGAGAAAGCATCGCTTTCAATTCAAACGATTTTGCAGACTTTGAAGAAGATATCAAGGCTTGGAAAGACAAGAACAACAAGGCTAATGAAGTGCGATTTATCAATCCATATGCTAGAGCTTTGAGCAATCGTTATAGTAGCAGAGTCAACGGGAGGTTGTTAAATGACTTTTCAAATTAAGTGGGACGGCTTAGACCAGCTAACAGAGGAACTAAGAACAATGGCTTCTGGTAAGGCTTTAGAAAAGGCTTCGGTTGCTTTGGGTTCTCAATGGCAAAAAGAAGCTAGAGCGATGGAACGTGCAAAGTATACTCATGGTTATTGGACTGGTAACCAGCAAAGAAACACGCTTGTTTACTGGGAAAATGGCAAAAAGACGATTGTCTTAGATCCAAAAACCGAGTATTCAGTCTACACTGAGTATGGCACACGCAAAATGGATGCAATGCCGGTATTCAAGCCAACGCTTGATATGACAAAGAAAAGAGCACCTAGTGTTATCGAGTATTACTTGAAGAAGGACATCAAATAATGCATATTTCACTAGCACTTTTCAATTATTTTTTCGCTAAGTGCCAAGAATTAGGCTTTGATACGTACGAAGTCTTACCAGACGACACAGTGCCTTATCCGTTCGTTAGAGTCAATCAAGCTACTTTAACTGGTGGGAGTACTAAGACTGGATTTGCTGGCGAAATAACTATCAATCTTGACTTATTCGGTACGTTATACCAGAAACTAGAGCTGTCAGAAATGCAACAGAAGCTTGAAGCCGTCGGACTTACTGGTATATGGCTTAGCGATACTAGCTTAGTGGCTGTAGTAGACGATTATCAGGCAGTAAACCTATTAGATACATCAACTACAACACCGCTTAATCACACAAACTTAAGTTTTAAATTTCGATATTAGAAGGGATATAGTATAGATGGCACAACCTCAGAAAATCAATGGCTCAAACGTTCTTGGGCTTTTTAGATTGGAAAAAAATGCTGCAACTGAAAAAGCAGCTATTATTAACTATCAAACTAGTTTAGATTTTGAATTTAAAAGAGATAGCGATAGTACAAGCACTAAGACTGGCTCACTTTCGACTAGTGGTAGTCTTGAAACTACTATCAAGTTCTCTTTCGTTGACAATATCTCAAAGGTTTCAGACGACATTAGAACCTCAATTCTTAATGCAGAACCGGCTGAGCTTTGGCAAGTACAGCTTGATCGCAAGAACAGTGAAGGTAAATATTTCGGCTGCTATGTTCGTGGCACTGTTTCATCTGATTCAGCTAAAAATGATGATGGCGACAATTCAACTCGTGAATGCGAGTTCAAATGCGATGGAACCCCGCAATACGGCTGGACTGATTTAGATGCTACTATCAAAGAAGCATTATCTTACGCTTATCAAGGTATCGGCGTTATTTCTGATAGCGACAAGCAAGGTGGTGGCAAGGCTTACAACACAATTACAGACCGTGGATTAGGTAGTGCTACAGGCAAGTAGTCATGCGATACGATAGCAAGGTTAAGTTCTACAGTGAAAGCAAAAAGCACTACAACCCTAAGATCTCAAAGTACGAGGGCGGAGCGGAATTAGTGCTTGAAACATATGCTAACGTCACTGATTTAGGACTAACCAGACAAAAGAAACTATTTGACTCAATCAAGATTGAGCAGTTAACAGTTCGATTGATTGAGTCTTGCCCTAAGTCGTGGGCTTACTTAACAATCGACAACCAACCAAAAAAATATAAGCTTTCTAAGCAATTGAACAGCTTAAAAGGCACAGCAATTATTATTGAAGAATTATCAGAGTAAGGAAGGAGTTAGTCAGGGCTTAACAGCCTGACTGGCTTTTTTTCGCTTTCAGGAGGATTTATGGCAGCACCAAAATTAAATTTAAATATTAACGGCAATGATGTTGAACTCGTTTTCGGAGTTCGTTTTGTTCACGAATTAAACAAGGCTTTTGGAATTGAACGTGATGGCTTCAATATCGGTATGGGCTTCACTTTGATTTTGCCACCATTGCTACAGTACGACCCGGACGCACTCGCAAAGGTTATCTATTGTGCATCTTATAAGAGCAGTTCTAGACCTACAATGGATCAAATTTACGACTCTTTGGACGAATTAGACGACTTAGAACAAACCTTTGATGAGGTTATGGGCCGTTTAAAAGCTTCAAGTGCAACGAAGCACACACTAGCAACTTTGACAGTCAAGGAACAAACCGAGGAACAGAAAAGCAACTAGTAACTTGTGAGCAACAGTACCGAGAAATTCAGTTGAACAGCTTAGCCTTTTTAGGATTTACAAGCCTTGAGGACGTGGACGACCAGAGTTTCGAAGAGTACGAGCTAAGAATGGAAGCTTATGCACTCAAAGATGCTTACTTATCCAAGTTAGCAGCACAAGCAGCATTCTTTAATCAGGTTATGAAGTCTACTAAAGGTTCAGGAAGCAACACACGGCTTGTATACGACCGGTTCGACAAGCTTTATGATTATGAAAAAGCAGTAACTAAAATTAGGTCGCAATTTGAACCAGACTTCAAGACAACCGAAGAAAAAACAGAGTTTAATTTTGCCGAAAAATTAAGAGAGTTCGACGCTCTTAAAAAGGCAGGGAAAATCAAGGCTTGGGCGGATAGAACCGAAGCCGAGCGGAAGATCTTATAAAGAGAGGAGGCTAATATATGGCCTTAGAAGCGAGAGCCAAACTTGTACTAGATGACTCGCAATTTACTAAGACTTGTAAAAATGCTGAAAGCTCACTTAATGGCTTAGCTCGTGAAACTGACAGAGGGGTTAGTTCGTTCAAAGGCTTTGCAATAGCTGGTGCTACGATGGCAGTTGTTAGTCGAGCCATTAGTGTCGTCAAGGATAACTTAGGCTCAGCTATTCGAAGATTCGATACTTTGAACAAGTACCCAGTCGTTATGAAAGCTTTGGGATACAGCACTAAAGACGTTGCTAATTCAACAAAGTTGTTGGTTAAGGGCATTGATGGGCTGCCCACTTCTTTGCAGGATATTACCTCGGTAGCTCAACAATTAGCCCCATTGACTGGCTCAGCTAAGAAGGCTGCACAATCTGCTGTAGCTCTTAACAACGCCTTTCTTGCTTCTGGAGCTAGTGGTGCAGACGCTAGCCGAGGTTTGTTACAGTATACTCAAATGCTTTCGACCGGTAAGGTCGACTTGATGAGTTATCGAACTTTGATGGAAACAATGCCAATTGCATTGAGAAAAGTGGCTAACTCTTTCGGCTTTACTGGTAAATCGGCAGAAAATGATCTGTTTAAAGCCTTACAGTCAGGCAAAATTACTATGGACCAGTTGAACGACAGGTTTATTAAGCTTAACAAAGGCGTAGGCGGTTTTGCGGAGTTAGCCCACAAGAACTCAGCAGGTATTCAGACTAGTTTCGAAAACTTAAAAAATACAGTTGTTAAGAATTTAGCTAATATGTTAACCGCTATCGACAAAGGGTTTAAAGAAGCTGGATTAGGTTCCATTGCCAAAGTGCTTGACTCAATGAAAGCTAATATTAACAGTGCCTTTACAGCTATTACACCAGTAGTTACTAAGGCTACTAAAGTAATACTTAAATTGGTTACTGGTTTACAGAAATTATCCGGAAAGCCATGGTTTCAAGCTTTAGCAGTAGGAGCGGGTACTTTTTCGGTAGCCACTAAAGGTATGTTGAAAGTAGCTCGTGCAGCTAGAGCTACCAAAGGTGCTTTAGAAGCATTCAAGGCTGGCTGGAAAGCTTTGAAAGTAGCCGGAAGTGCAGCAGAAGGCGTTAAGGAAGCCAAAGTAGCATTAGAGGGATTTAGTAAAACGTCTAAGGTAGCGACTGCTATTCAATGGGCATTTAATGTTGCAGTATCAGCAAACCCTTTAATGTTGATACCCGCTGCAATTGCAGCGGTCGTTGCAGCTCTTGTCTGGTTCTTCGGGTTTACTAATACTGGTAAAAACATGTGGTCAGGTTTCTTAAGTTGGTTAGGTCAAGCTTGGAATGCAATTGTTAACACTGCTCAAGCAGTTTGGAATGGCTTAGGTCAATTCTTCGGTAACTTATGGAACGGTATCGTTAACGTTACTAAGACAGTTTGGGATGGGCTTAAGTCTTTCTTTGGCCCAATCGTTGAGACAATCAAGAACGCATGGAACGGTATGGCTCAATTCTTCAGTGGCTTGTGGCAGGGGATTGTTTCGGTAGTTGTCCCAATTTGGCAAGGATTTATTACGTCAATTCAACCAATTATTGAGGCACTTAAAAACTTGTGGAGCACGCTTGGAGATTTTTTTAGTACGTTATGGCAAGGAATAGTTACTGCAGCCGGTGTTATCTGGCAGGGGCTACTGATAGTATTTACCCCGATAATTCAAGCACTTCAAATTGCTTGGCAAAGCTTTAGCACAGTGATAGGAGTTGTTTGGCAAGGTATCCAAGTTGTGATTAGTACCGCAGTAGCAATTATTAGGGCTTTAATTACTAACTTTTTGAACGGTGTTCAGACTATCTGGAATGCGGTCTGGCCTGTATTAGGACCAGTAGTGAGGGCTATCTGGCAAGGCATTAAAATTGCTATTAGTACCGCAATTAAAGTTATCTCAACGATAATCAGTACTACCTTAAACACTATTAGAACTATCTGGAATGCGGTTTGGAGAGTTATCGGTACAGTGGTTAAAACTATCTGGAACATGATATCTACTACTATTTCAACCACGATTAACGTAATTGCAGGCATTATTAGAGCTATTACCGCAGCAATCAAAGGCGATTGGTCAGGTGTATGGAATGCAATTAAAGGCATTGCTTCGACTATATGGAATGGAATTAAGTCTTTAGCCTCTACTTTATTTAATGGCATTAAGGCAGTAATTGTTGCTGTATGGAATGCAATTAAGGGTGTTACTTCTTCTATTTGGAATGGTATCCGAGGAGTAATTAGTTCTGTATGGAATGGAATTAAAGGTGTAATTACAGCGGGAGTTAATGTAGTTAAATCGATTTTTACTGGAGCGATGAATGTACTTAAAGGAGTAGCAAGCACGATTTGGGGAGCAATCAAAGGCGTGTTTAACGTTGGAGTAAGTTTTATCAAGTCCATAGTTCACTTTGACTTGGGATCAGCGGGTCGGCATATTATGAACTCGTTCCTCAATGGATTAAAAGCTGTTTGGAATACAGTCAAAAACTTCGTAGGCGGTATTGGTAACTGGATTAAAAAGCACAAAGGACCAGAAAGCTACGACAAGAGATTACTTATTCCCGCCGGTCGTTATATTATGGGCGGTCTTGCTCAAGGATTAAAGGACAACTTCACGCTTGTTAAAGACCAAGTTAACAATGTTACAGGTTATTTCGAAGATTTAACTGTCTCATTGCCTAGTGTTGATTCAGACCAATTCAACGCAAGTCTTGATTCGCTTAACAATCGGACTTATGCTGCAGTTTCAGGTGCAATTAATCAGGAAATTAGCTTCCAGAATAAACCAGCCTATGTAACTTTGTCCTTAGGTGGAAGTGACTACCAAGGATTTGTCGATGATATTAGTAAGCAACAAGATATGAGTGTTGCTCTTAGAAAGAAGAGATTATAGATTATGAAACAGTACGAATTTCACGACCTAGACGTTAATACTCGTGGCGACCCTTCGTGGTTGCCACCTGAGGCAATGTTTATTATATCTGATGGTATAGGTATACCTTTGGAAGATTTAATTGATGGATATCAAACACTAACAGTGTCAGGGCGTGAACTGGCAGTATATGAGGTAAATACTCAATCTGTTGATAATGAAGATGGTGTTATGTTTTTAAGTGCTAACCGCCCAGTAAGAGAAATTGAAGTATCTTATAAATTGGAAGCTGAAAAAGATGAAGAGTTTAGAGCAAAATATCAACTACTGAACTACTACTTAAGCAATAAGCAGTTTGACTTTTATTTTTATGATGATGACCAGTATCAATGGACAGGCACAGTTTCTAGTACTGAAAAACCTGAACCAGGTAAAAATATAGTAAAAAGTTCGTTTACTATTACTTGTAATGATCCTTATAAAAGGCTTAGGAAATCTGTAATTTATACAAATAGAGATGGTATGCTTAGAATTACTGAACCTGCATTTTATTTAACTACTCCTGATTTAATTAGCATTTATCTTGAGGATTCCAGTTCTACAGTACAAGTTTCTAATGGAAGGCAAACCATTTCTTTAACTGGCGTTTTTAATCCAAATGACAATATAAAAATAAGGATTTCCACGGATGCAGATAAACAATCAGATATTATCTTAAACGGGGAAAGTCATCTAGAACTATTGAATTTAGACAGTGATTTTGAAAACTTTGCTTTAAAAAGAGATGATATCGTTACTGTTTCGCCACATGCTGATTTATCAATTAAATTTAGGAGGAAAGAGCTTTGAGATTACTACTATATGATAGTCATGAAAGACTTTTAGCGATTGTGAACGGCTATGGCACGATTGAGCGTGAAATTAATGTTTATGATCAATTAAATGTTGAAGTACCACCAACTCGTAAAAATATAGATCTTTTAAAAAAGACTATGAAGGTTGGTGTTCCATATCCTTCAACTAAAAAATATCAACTTTTCAAAGTAGAAAAGGTTAGCTTAAATAGTAAGCCATTAACAATTACTGCTATTGATAGTGCTGCCGATGATCTAGATACACAATATTTAATTAGAGATAAAAGATTTATTAACAAGCCACTCAGTCAAGTACTTCCCGTTATTTTTGAAAAAACTACATGGAAGTATAAGCAATTTGCACCAGATAATTCAGATATAATTAGCTTTTATCGAATCAGTCCTAAAGAAGCTCTTAAAAAAGTAGAAGGCATATTTGGAACTGAAGTCCGCTTTTTGTATTCAATTCAAGGAAACAAAGTCATTGATAAAACATGTGAAGTTTATGAGCAAATAGGCGAATCAACTAACATTAGACTAGTTCAAGGCATTAATGTTACTAATGTAGACTACACGCAAGATCAAACACGACTATATACCGCAGCTGTTGGTCGTGGTGCAGGAATTCAAAACACAGATACCGATGGAAATGCAACAGGGGGTTATTCTAGATCAATTGAATTTACTAATATTTCGTGGTCTAAGGCTAATGGCGATCCAGTGGACAAGCCTGTAGGGCAAGATTATGTTGAAATTCCTGAAGCTACTCAGAAATATGGCTGGCTAGATGAAAACGGTCAGTGCCATCCAAGAATTGCAAAATTTGAATTTCCAGATGAGCAAAATGTAAACAAGCTTTTAAAAGAAACGTACGATAAATTACTGTCACTATCTCAACCGCAAATTATAGTTGAAACTACTGTTGCGAAAATTGGGCAAAGAGTAAATTTAGGTGATGAAGTTACTGTTGTGATTTATGAACCGTATAAGCTAACATACAAAGCGAGAGTCATTAAAGTTGAAGAAAATCCAGACAATGACAGCTTGTCTGCAGTAACTGTTGGTTTTACAAGTGTAGAAAGACAAGCAGAGCGTGAATTTCAGCAAGAACAAGCACTAGTAGATACCAAAACCGATTTTAATCAAGCGTTGGGTGATACCAAAACCGATTTTAATCAAGCGTTGGGTGATACCAAAACCGATTTTAATCAAGCGTTGGGTGATACCAAAACCAATTTTAATCAAGCGTTGGGTGATACGAAAACCAATTTTAACCAAGCATTGGATGATACGAAAACCAATTTTAACCAAGCATTGGATGATACGAAAACCAATTTTAACCAAGCATTGGATGATACGAAAACCAATTTTAATCAGGAATTGGAAAATCAAAAAGATGAGAGCGAGCGTCGATATCTTGAGCACAATCGTAAATTTACTGAGCTACAGCAAGAGACCAGTGACAAAATTAAATCTACTAAAGAAAGCATGGATTCTGAGCTTAGTGCACACCAGCAGGCAATCAATGAGCAGATGGAAAAAGCAAAGAAAGCCATCCGAGCAGTTGAAGAAAAAACAGCCAAAGAAATCGATGACGCTAGAGATAGCATTATGACTTTTGTAAGCCGTAACTCTGAAGGTGCACCATTGGAATTTTATGATGAACATGGCAAACTCGTTAAAGGTATACCGCCTGTGTCTACAATTAAAAGCAAAGACGGGAAATTCGAATTAAATGCTAGCGGTTTTAACTTTGGTAATCATGTTCTAGGCGGCAATGGTGAGTTATATGCAGATGGCATATATGGTAATAAAATCGAGGGCTACAGCATTATAGGTGCTCATATATCTGGAGGAACAATCCAAGGTGTAACAATTGAAGGTGATTCATATTTCAGATCTTCGGGAGCTGGCGGAATTGCGGTCGTATCAGGTGACAGTGGTTTCTCTTTTGGTGCTTGTGCCATGGGTAGTGGTCACATTTCGATAGGGACTGGCAATTGGAATGGAACGGATTTTTACACCTCAGGGGATGTCATATGTTCCTCCGTAGTAGTTGGTGGGATGGCACTTACTAGTAGTGACGTAGCAAAATTACAAGGGCTGAAAGGATAATCATGAGTTTTTTTAAAGACGCAGACACCATCGACTTAGCTATCATAGCTAAGGAGTATGAAAAAATTAATCGTGAAGTAATGCACGAAAACTTGGTTTTACGTATCCAACTTCGACAGCATACCGAGCGAGAAAAAGAACTACTCAAAATTTTAAAAGAAAAAATACCAGAATTTTATGAAGTTTTGAAGAAAGGAGATGAAAAAAATGATACAGAATCCTAGGTTACCAGAGCTAACTCTTGATCTACAAAAGACCACAGTTTTTGTTAGTCGCCCTTTTCGCCTAACTCAAGCTGATAAAGGTTATATACAACCTTTTCGCATGACTAACTCTTGGTCGGCTTATGACGTTTCAGAAATCAATTTGAATTTTGCAGCAACCAAACCTGATGGGCAAATTATAGATATAAAAAAAGAGCCTAACCGTTTTAAACAAGAAAATGGGATATGGCTCTTTTACTTACCTGAAGAAATTGCACAAGCTGTAGGTAATGTCACTGCATACTTTTATGTTACAGATTCATCGGATACTATCTTGGCTACTACAACCAAATTCGGGTATGAAGTAAGTGCACGGTATGGCGAAGATGTTAAGTCTAACTCCTATATCTCAGAGATTGAAGATATGGAGAAACAGTTTCAAGAGTACTTGGCTAATGCTAAAGCTCAAGTTAATGCACAGAATGACTTAACAAATGAGTACAAACAAAAATTATCGCAAACCTTGTCTGAGATGTCTGATAAAGTGGCTACTTGGTTAAGTAATAAAACCGCAGCAATTGATCAAGACATTAAAAACAGACAAGATAATTTGGATAGGTTAAACGCTGATTACCAGGCAAAATATAACGAATTGGTCGCTAGCTGGCAAAATAAAATTGCTGAAATCAACACAGACTGGGAACAACGCAAGGCTGAAATTATATCCGAGGCGAAAAACCAGCGGACTGATATTTCCAATGAGTGGGAAAGCCTAAAAAGCAAATTTAAGGCTGATAGAGATAGTGCAATATCTCAAGCAAATGCTGATTTCAAAGCAAAGCTAGATACTATACAGGCTGACTGGAATAATCAAAAAAGCAAGCTTGAGCAAGAAATAACAGATTTTAAGACAAATCTTGAAAATAAAGTTCAGGTAGTAACGAACAAAGTCTCCGACTTGGTGACGCATACTTACCCAGACTTAAGCAGTAAAACTGATGCAATAAGTACAAAAATTGCACAGTTAAAAGAAGAATTTAGTAAAATTGACTTTTCTACTTACGCTACTAAAGAAGATTTGAAAAATTATCAACCTGATTTGTCCAAGCTAGTGATTCATTATGGCAAACTCAATAAGGATAACAATTATATTCGTTCAGATGAATACAAGCCAATCAAAGATGAAAAAGGTAATTTTGTTTTTCAACTTGACGATGATTGGGCACCGTTCAGAGTAAAGCAAATTTTGACAAAAGATTTACCAAAAATTAATCAAGATATTGTCAATTTGCAAACAACCAAGGCTGATAAATCTGAATTAGGCAATTACGCAACAAAGACAGACTTGAACAACAAAACCGAACGGCCATTGTTTGAAGCTATGCTACAAAACTATGCAACAAAAAATGAGTTAAACAGTCATCAGCCCGACTTGAGCAACTATGCTACAAAGTCAGACTTGGATCATAAAGCCGACAGATCAGACTTAAGCAGTTACGCACCCAAGTATGAGCTAGATAACAAGGCAGATAGGTCGGAACTAAGCAATTACGCGACTAAAGACGATTTAAACAATCACCAAGTCGATTTGAGTAATTATGCAACAAAGTCGGATCTGGATCATAAAGCAGATCGTTCAGACTTCAGTTACTATGCCACAAAGTCAGACTTAGACAATAAAGCAGATAGGTCAGACTTAATCTATTATGCAACAAAAAATGAGCTAGATATCAAGGCTGATAAGTCAGATTTAAGTAATTATGCTACTAAAGATAATCTAGGCTCTAAAGCCGACAGATCTGAGTTAAGTAATTATGCAACTAAATATAGCTTCAACGATCACGTAAATACGGAAAATGAATGGAGAAATAGTTTTCAAGAGCAACTAGAGGAATTAAAAAAAAAATCCTTAGCTAAGAAAACAATTAGACCAGGTGAAATGATTCTAGGGGAAAAGCAATCAGATGGGTCTTATATATGTGATATGTCCAGATACAAGGATTGGGAGTCAAGAAACTATAGGTTGGTAGTTAGTCCAAAAGACTCTTTGTATCTTTATGAAAGCGACAAGGTTGTCCCTGCAAGTACAACTGCACAGGAAGCAGGAGCTCTTTCTAGAAGGGTTGGTATTAGTATAAAAGATGAAAAGACAATGAAACTACAAGAATATAGCTGGAGCTCACAATTGTGCGACTTTTATTTAATGAGTTGCTAGAACAGAAAGGAATTACACAATGCAACAATACAATTATTATTTTTCAAATGATTCAGTACCATTTGACACAATTACAACAACACACGAATACAAGGAAAATCACTATCCGATAGTGGTTACACAACCAGATCCAAGCTTGAAAGAGCCTAAGTACGACTGGGCTAAGGGAACTTGGATTGAAAACGCTGCAGAATCACAAGGCGAAAAAATACACGCTTTACAAGAAGAGATTAAAAGATTACAGGGTATTGTAGCAAAAGTAGATGCAATCGCACAAAGTCAAAAAACGCTTGCAACTTTGTCTTTAACTAAGAAGGGAGAAAACACAAATGATGTCAACAGAAGAGCTTTATAAAAATCTTTTAATAAATTTATTCCAAATTCTGAAGGTAATGTCAGTTGAGGAAGTTAAATTTTTTGTAAAAGTAGATGCAATCACAACGGCAGACTTTAAAGAAATCACAGGAGTTGAGTATACAGAATGATATATGGATCTATAATAACTGCTATTGTTACAGGAGGCTTTTTCAGCTTTTTACAATTCTTGATTAAAAGACACGATGATGAAAAAAATCATGTTGATGAAAGAGAAAGTTTGCTGGAAGAAGCCTTACTTGCGATTTTACATGACAAAATCTACACGGCAGGGCAGAAATTTATAAAAAGAGGGAAAATTAGTGCTGAAGATCTGAGTAACTTAGATCACCTATACGAGCCTTACAAAGCTCTTGGTGGTAATAGTACATGTGAAAAAATCATGGAAAGAGTAAATGAGTTGCCGATTGGTTAGTAGGAGGTAAATATGGACTTTAAAAATTTTTCAACTTGGCTCCCTTGGGTCAGTATAGTAATTTTATTTATTGCTCAAAAAATTGCGAGCTATTATGACTTTGCACAAAAAAATGATCCCGATATAGCCACAAAGATGAAACATATAGGGCTAATTGCAAAGTGGGCTGTAGCTGATCAGTCAAGATATGCTGATAAAGCAGGTGCAGCCAAATTTGAAGACGCAGTAGATAAAGTAGTTAAAGAAACTGGAGTATCTACGACACTCGCTAAAGGTGCAGTGCAAGCAAGCTATATTGATCTTAAAGATAAAAAAGACAGTCAAGTGCCTGCAGTAGTGCCACAAGCTAGCAATCCAGTTGTGACAGAGACTACTTTAAAGCCAGTAGAAGATACTAGTGCAACGGTGGAAGATCTAGACCCACATAGATAGGAGCTAGCTATGAAAAAGAATACATATGTTGTTGATGTTTCTAGCTATAACCCCTCTGACTTATCTACTTATAAAAACTGCGGTGCGACAATGGCGATTGTTAAAGTTAGTGAAGGAGTAGCTTACCGAAACCCGAAAGGGGCAACACAGATTGCTAGTACTAAGTCACTAGGAATGGAGTGTGCAGGCTACTTTTTTTGTACCTTTTCAAATGATTTAAACGGTGCACGAGCTCAGGCTTTATATGCTGTAGAGAGTGCCAAAATCATGGGATTACCTGGTGGGAGTTATCTGGCTACTGACTGGGAAACTGGAACAGGAGCTAGCTACAATAACGTCAATGGTGGCAAAAGTAAAAATACACAAGCTGTACTACTTACCATGGATGTTATTGCTAGTGCAGGATATAAGCCTTTGCTTTATTCAGGTGCGTATCTTTTAAAAAGTAATCTCGATACTAGCGTTATACTGTCGCATTATCCAAATAGCTTATGGGTAGCGTCATATCCAACATCAAATGCAGTAAGTACGGCTAATATGAATTACTTTCCAGCTATACCAGGTGTGGCATTATGGCAATTTACTGATAACTGGAACGGGATGAATACTGACGCAAGTATTGCAGTAATTGATAGTGATAATAAAAATAATGTAGAAGGGGATGAAGATATGAGTTGGCATCCAGAAATTAATGTTACTGAGTTAGGTCGATTTAAAGTTACTAGACCAGACGGAGCACAACTTTACAAAGATTCGGATTTAACCATACCGATTGCTGGTGCTGTAAAACCAGCTGGTGGAACTTATAAGATCTTCAAAGCTCGAAATGGAGCAGTAAATGCTGGCGGAGAGCAATGGTTTTCTCAGGCTGACGGATTGACAAAAGTTAATCCACTATCGGTAAATCAAAAAGCAAAAGGAATTATTTGCAAAATTATTGCAGATGACGCCTACACTCAAAATGAAACAACACCTAATTGTGCTGGAATTAAATATTTACCAGCAGGATCTTCATGGAAAGTAATTTCTAAAAAAGGTGATTACTTAGAAGTAGGTGGAGAAAAAGACGGCAGGTACGTACTAGCAAGTAAGTGCAAGATTATTTTATGGTAACAAATTCAATATAAACAAAAAGCACTCGGTTAGTAGGTTGTACTAACTGAGTGCTTTTTTATTTGTTGTTCTATACGTAACTGAGGGTATAATATACATATGACAAGCACGTATAATGTAATTGCATTAACAAATATAACTGTATTTATATTTATTTGTGTTAATGGATTTTCGAATGTAGTGTATCCAGCTATTTTAGATGATAAAGAAAAATACAACTAAACCAATCGCTAAAAAGTAACCAAATTATTACCAATTTTTAGCCAACAAAAAATAAAAAAGACAAAAAAATAATAATAACAAAGTGACGGGAAATATTGATAAGACAATACTATAAAATATAGTATAAGTATATATTAATTCCCCTCATCTCCATTATATAAGGAAAGAATGTTGATATATCAACATTCTGGTAGCTTAAAACTACGTTTTGACTACAAAAAAAGGGCACTGATTCAGTGTCTATTTATTTTAGGAGGAAAGTATGCTAAAGAAAAAAAGCTTACTCATTAAACACAAGTAAGCTCGAAAGAGAGAAGTTAAAGACTTCCATCTTTGGCGTATCTAATTATACCATGACACACAAAGAAAAAATGAATCGTTATTTTGCATTAACTATCGTGGCAATTCTACTTGGAACTTTTATTAAAGTATTGGTAAACAGTGGATTGTAACTACTCATGGAATGTAAGCAATCGCTGGTAAACAAGATCCTAGAAAAAACAAATTATAGTGAAAGAGTTAATCTGTTGATTGGCTCTTTTTTTCTTACGATATTTTAACCCCCGTAGAATTATTACCTCCGTGGTCTAATCTATAATATAAAGCAAGAAGCAAAGTGTATGGCACGTGTACGCTAGAATATTTTCCAGGTAACGGTAAGAAACAGAATTCATGGTCGAAACGATGGGAAAATGTTGGCGAAGATGATAAGGTATAAGAAAGAAAAAAGATCAGTGAAAATAATGAGTTGTTTGTTAAAACGGCACATGCTAAAATAAGACAAAGTCAACGGAATATTTCAAATATAGATATAGAAAAAGCTTTGAGAAATCCAATCCATAAAGAAAGTATAATAACTGACGAATTAGGTAGAAAAAGTCAAAAAATAATAGGTGATTTTACAACAGTTGTTATTAATCCTGATACGATGGAAGTGATAACAACTTATCCTACTAAAAAAAGTAAGCGACAAAGATACCTAAAGGGGAGATAAATGTATGTTTACAAAAGAAGAAATTAAATATATGAAAAGCTTGGGTCTGAATTTAGATTTTCATAAGCCTCTTCTTAATGAGGATTATGAACGAATTGAGGATATTGTATCTCATCAGTTACAAGTATATGGTTTTGATAAAAATTATAATCCTACAACAATTGGTATTTTATGTGAGAACATTTTGGATAAATTTGATTAACTAATCACCACCCTAAAGTAAGGTAGTTTTATTTTACACAAAATTCAGAGTAATCAAGGAGTTAAAACAGTATGAATAGTAAATAAATTCAAAAAATGTTGTTAAAGCAGTTGAAAATTGCGGCTTAGCAATTTATAAAAATGATCAAAAAATTATCAATATCAAACAGGGCAATTACTCAATATACCTACAACGGTAAAGATAAAGACGGGCTAAGGCTGTTTGAGAAGATTAATGGATATTTAAGTGGTTATTATAAGGCTGTTTTACAAAGTGAAGGTGAAATGCTAGTTTACAATGGTATCCAATATTCAAAACGGTTTATTTAAAAACAATTTGCAGAGAGATATAATTGCTTATAGAAAAGATTATCATGTTAAAGATTTGAACAAGCCTATTGATAAATTCTTGAGTACTTCAGTGACTACTAAAGGAGTAATCGGCGGTGTGCCAAACGTAGCTATTATCGTTCCTAAAGGAACTTCAGTAGCTTATATTGAGTTACTTAGTCATATTGATTATAAAAAGCAACGAGAATTTTTAATTAATAGTGGATTGAATCTTAACAAAATATCAGACGATAGAGGACTATTAATTTATAAAGTTAGAGGTGAAAGCAATGAAACTAAGTAAAAAAGAAATAGAAGAAGCTTATCTTGCAAGATTAGAATCTGAAACACGTCAGCCAGAAACTGAAGAACAACGGAAGTTAGCGAAAGAAAGAAGGGCGAAAGTAGATGCTATGGTAAAAGAAAATTTAAGAAAAAAAGGCATAGAAATTAACTAACCGCCAACCTAAAGTAAGGCGGTTTTATTTTGCACAAAATTAAAAAGAAAGATGGGAGAAAAATTCTGGTATTACACGAGTAAAATATAAAGGGAAGTCTTTAAAAGCTGAAATATATTGGTATGAAGCAAATGGAAATAGAAAAGAAATTAAAATTCAGAGGTTTTTAAAAGATGAAAGTTAGGTATCTAGGAAATACTGAAGGAATTTCCTTAACAAAAAATAAAATATATGAAACTTTAGATTATGAAGAGGGTTTCCTTAGAGTGATCGATGATACTGGAGAAGATTATTTATATGATTCTGAAAAGTTTCAAGTTATAGAATAATAATTAACTAACCACTAACTGAGAGTAAGTCACAAGAGACCATTAATTTTTATGAAAAGATATCTGATCTTCTTTTTTATTTAAGGTAAAATATATAATGTGAATAATTTTTGTGGAGGACGATTATGGAAAATTCCAAGTTGAAAGTAAAAGATCTCGTTAATATTGGTGTCTTTGTGGTTATTTATTTTCTTATTCTAGGTATATCAAGTATGACCTTTGTCTTTTTAGGTATGACTATGGTTAAATCGACTTTAGCATTGCTTTGTTTTGCTTTAGCACCATTTGTTACTGGTATAATTTTAGGTACGCCAGTTATTTTATTGATGGCTAAATTACAAAAACCATGGGGATTTTTTACCTTTGGAATTTTATCGCCAATTCTTTTATGGCTTAGTGGGCATAATAGTTTTATTCCTGCTGTAGGTGGTGTATTGCTAGCTGCTGTTGCTGAATTTATTTTATATCTAGGTAAATACAAGTCTTTTAAGGCGATGCTGATAGCATATGCTTGTTATAATATTTGGACGATGTTACCCTTAGCTGATATCTTATTTGTTAGAGCTAAAAGGTTAAAAATGATCCAAAAAATGGGTTTGGCGTTAGTAAATAATGTATTTACTACACCTAATGTCTTATTAATTCTAATGTTTGCTTTAGTCGGTGGGGTGTTAGGTGCTTTGTTAGGTAAGAAAATGCTAAAAAAGTATTTTACTAAAGCTGGTATTTTATAATGCAGTTTATCCATGACGATAATCGTCATAATTTACATCCCTTGACTAAGTTCTTTGCTGTAATTTGCTTGAGCTTTACACCATTTTATCGTGTAAGTGCGTTATATTGCTGGGTTGTTGTTGCAACAATTGCCATTTTATTTGCTTTGCAATTTAATTATAGGGATGCTATTAAGGCAGTAATATATTTTGGATTTTTATCTTTGTTGCCATCTGATATGAATTTTAGACATATTGGCCTAATTCATGTGTTATTTAGCCTTATATTAATTATTAAGGCTTTTTATTTACCATGTTTATCTGCCAAATTATTGATTAAAACAACGGATGTAGGTTCATTATTATCAGCTTTATCACAAATCAATATTCCACGAACTATCAGAATTCCAATTGCAGTTATTTTTCGTTTCTTTCCATCATTTAAACAAGAATATCAAAATATGCATTTAGCTATGAAGGTGAAAAATATTACTTGGCGTACACCAATAAAATATATTACATATATGTGGATACCATTGCTGATTCTATCTTCAAATATTGCTGATGATATTGCTAAAGTAGCTGAAACAAAATGTATTTATAATCCAATCAAACGAACGCATTATTTTTCGATCAAATTTGGTTTAATGGATATCTTATACTTGTTGAGTTTATTGTTGCTGGTGACAAAGGGGTGTAAGTTATGTTAACAATAAGAAATGCATATTTATCATATCCAGATCGAAAAATAGTATTAAAAAATTTGAATTTGAATATTAAAACTGGTGAATGTGTAGTTTTGACGGGTATCAGTGGTTCAGGTAAATCTAGTATTTTGAATCTGATTAATGGACTGGCAACTAGATATGATAATTGTAAAATTAGTGGTGAAGTTTTATTTCAACATCACGATATAGTTAAATTAGAATTGTATCAAATAGCTCAGCTCATTGCTAGTGTTTTTCAAAATCCAAAAACTTCATTTTTTAATGTTAATACGACAATGGAGTTGCTATTTTTTTTAGAAAATAATGGTGTTCCTAGACAAGAAATGCAAAAAAGATTATCTGATTTATTAAATTTATTTCCTATTGCCAATTTATTAAATCGCAATATTTTTGAATTGTCGGGTGGCGAAAGGCAAATCTTATCCATTGCTACAGCTTATATTTCAGGAGTTCAATGCGTTTTATTGGATGAACCATCAGCTAATTTGGATAGTAAGTATATTAAAATAGTTGCTAAAATGTTAGCTATCTTGAAAAAAAGAGGAGTTACTTTGTTAGTAGCAGAACATCGTTTATATTATTTAATGGATGTTGCTGATAGAGTGTTGGTTGTTGCTAATGGTACCATTAGTCAAGAATATTCTATTTCTAAATTTAAGCAATTAAGTGAAAAAAAGTTATATGCTATGGGACTTAGAACTAGGCAAGAGGTACAATTAAAGTCTTTTTCTCCGATGACTAGTGGCGAATTTTATATTAAATCTTTATATAAAAAGTTAATTAATCATCAAATTTTAAAGATAAGAGATTTATCGTTAAAAAAAGGTAATATTTATGGAGTAGTAGGTTTGAATGGCTCAGGTAAAACCAGTTTAATTAAAGCTTTACTTGGTGTAGATAAAAAATGCCAAGTTGCTATTTACTTAGACGATAAGTTATTATCAACTAGACAACGAATTAAGCTTTCTTCATGGGTTATGCAAGATGTTAATAATCAATTATTTACTGATAGTGTTATGGCTGAAATAAAATTAGGAATTGGAAATATTTCTGTAGATAAAATAAATCAAGTGATTAAAAAATTAAAGTTGTCTTCATTGCTAGATCGTCATCCATTAAGCTTATCTGTTGGTCAAAAACAGCGAGTGGCAATTGCTTCAACTATTTTAAGTCAAAAGACATTATTATATTTTGATGAGCCAACTAGTGGAATGGATTATCTGAATATGATTGCTATTTCCAAATTGCTTAGAGATAGTAGTACCAACAATAATATTATTCTTATCGTTTCACATGATGTAGAATTTTTGAATCAAACTGTCGATCATGTGATTAAATTGTCAAGCAACTGATAAGTCGCTTTGCATGTTAAAATAAATTATAAAGTAAATTTTACAAGGAGAAAAAGTATGACACCATGGTGGAAAAAAGCAGTAATTTATCAAATTTATCCTAAATCATTTCAAGATAGCAATGGTGATGGTATTGGAGATTTACCTGGAATTATTAATAGGTTAGATTATTTATCTAAGTTAGGAATTGATGCTATTTGGTTATCTCCAGTATATCAATCCCCAGGCATAGATAATGGTTATGACATATCAGATTATCAAGCAATCGATCCCCAATATGGAACTATGGATGACATGGATAATTTGATTTTGGAAGCTAAAAAAAGAAATATTAAAATTATTATGGATCTAGTTGTAAATCACACTTCAGATCAGCATGCGTGGTTTGTAGAGGCTAGAAAAAATAAAGAAAATCAATATCGAGATTATTATATTTGGCGTGATCCTGTAGATGGACATGAACCAAATGGGTTGCAATCTGCATTTTCTGGTTCTGCATGGCAATATGATAAAACTACCAAACAATATTATTTACACTTTTTCGCCAAGCAACAACCTGATTTAAATTGGTCTAATAGTATTGTCCGTGATAAAATTTATCAAATGATGAACTATTGGATTGACAAGGGCATTGGCGGTTTTAGAATGGATGTCATTGAGCTAATAGGTAAAGATCCAGATAAAAAGGTTCGTGAAAATGGAAAAATGCTACATCCCTATTTACAGGAAATGAATCAAAAAACTTTTGGTCAATCAGATTTGTTGACAGTTGGTGAGACTTGGAATGCTACTCCTAAAATTGCTGAGGATTATTCCGATCCAGCAAGGCATGAATTATCAATGGTTTTTCAATTTGAAAATCAAACATTAGATCAAAAAGATGGTTGTAGTAAGTGGGACTTAAAACCTATTGATTTAGTCGAATTAAAAAAGATATTGGTTAAATGGCAGACTGAACTCGATTTTAAACATGCTTGGAATAGCTTGTTTTGGGAAAATCATGATATTCCGAGAGTTATTTCTCGCTGGGGTAATGATCAAAAATATCGGGTAGTTTGTGCTAAGATGTTTGCTATTGTTTTACATTTGATGCATGGTACACCATATATTTTTAATGGAGAAGAAATTGGTATGACCAATTCCCCAGTTAAAAATATTGATGAAGTGGAAGATATTGAAAGTATCAATATGTATAATGAACGCTTAGCTGCTGGTTATGATAAGGATGAATTGTTGCATGCTATAAATGTTAAGGGACGTGATAATGCAAGAACGCCAATGCAGTGGTCTGATGCATTGAATGCTGGATTTACGAGTGGTAAGCCATGGTTGCGTGTAAATTCTAATTATACTGATATTAATGTTAAACAATGTTTGGCAGATCCTGATTCCATTTTTTATACATATCAAAAGTTGATTGAATTGCGTCATCATAATCAAATAGTTGTAGATGGTGATTTTCAATTAATAGAGGAAACGGATGCACAGATTTTAGCATATTATCGTATTTTAGGAGATCAAAAGTTGCTTGTGGTTGCTAATCTCACTGATAAAGAAAAGCCATTTAATTGTCAAGAACAATATCAAAAAGTTTTAGTTGAAAATTATACGACACCAAGTAATTTACAAAATATTATTTTAAAACCATATCAAGCATTTGTAGTAACGATTGCATAGAAAAAGCGAAATTATTAAATTTCGCTTTTTTATTTTGATTAAATTTGACGATATACGTAAAAGCCACCCATGCTTGTATAACATCCTTCAATGTTAGATGCAGGTTCTTCTAAAACACCACTGTGTGAGTCATCGCGGTCAGTACAGTGAATAATAGTATATGGTGAAGTGTACAAGACTACATGTCCTGCAGCTCCTCCACTAAGACCTTTAGTTCCGAAAATTACAACATCTCCCTTTTGATTAGGGATTCTGGTAGAATGTGCGACTTCTGTAAAATTATTTTTTAATAACCAATTGTGCATAGAATCGGTATTTGGTATATATCCTAATGAAGATGCACCACCAGCTCTCAATGCAGCATAAACAGCACCAGAACAATCTGCAGTACCATCAGAACCATCACGCTTACCAAACATGGAGTATTGCACACCATTGTTTTTGAGTTGACGCATAAATGAAATAGCAGAATCAATATTTACTGGTCCATTGTTTAGACCCATATCATAAATTGACATGTTGTTGTGTTTAGGGATGTAAACATGTTTAGGAATATAAATATTAGTTAAATTCTGTACAGGATTATATGTTGATTTTGCTTTAGATATAGTCTTCGCTTTTTCAACAGTTTTAGGAGCTTGCGTAACACGTGAAATATTCTTAACAAGTTGTGGCTGATCAGTTAATTTGGATGAAATCCACTGTGCACCACCTAAATTAAACCAGGTATACCCATCATTGCCATGTTCGATTTTAAAATATTTCCAAGATGTATTAGGATTTAAATGCTTGACATATCTGCCGTTGACGGGAGCTGTATATACATTTACACCAGTTGCCGCCTTAATCTTAACTACATTAGCAGTAGGCAAAGTTGTTTTTGCGTGCACATTATTGTTAGTATTAGTAGTTGGTTTTTTAGGAGCTTGTGTAGTAGATTTTTTATCAGTATATTGTTCAGGAACCCATTGATTCTCATTTCCAATTCTGTATAAAGTTCCTTGATTAGAAACTAACTTTTCCCATACTTTCCAATTAGTGCCATTAGCAACATATTGATTTTGATACTTAAATTTACTATTAAGTAAGTTTACTTTGCCTCGGCCATTGTAAACTATACGTAGTGTTGATCCATTCATTGAGGTTCTAGTATCTGCTTTAGATTGTTGTACATTTAACAAGCTTTCACCACATAATGTTGCAACTGAAAGTATCAATCCTTTTGATAAATTACGAACAAATTTTCTCTTTTTCATTGGTATCTTCCTTTTTGAATAAACTACTACAATTACTATTATTATACCACTTCAGGGGATAAAAATATATTTGACTTATGATTTAGATAGTCATATACTATTTAAAAATACTTAATTATGGAGGAAGAGTTAATAATGTATTATTTAAGTAATTGTGTTAATCATTTAAATAATCGTTGGCAAAGCCGGTAATCTGGTTGCTTCGGTTTTCGGATGCAACCTGAGTTTTCAGATTGTATCTGTGCCGGTTAGCTTTTTGAATTGTCTAGTCTGCATGGATTTGTATAACATGCAGGCTTTTTTTATTTCATTGTTGTAGAGGAAAGTACTGTATTGATGTACTTTCCTTTTTTGATTATTGTTTAAGAGGAAGAGTTATGAAAAGATTATACACATTAGTAGCTATCTTATTAATTATATTAAGTGTAGCTTTTGTTAATCAAAAAACACAAAGTAAGCCAAAGCATAATATGCCTGTAGTTGGTGTATTAACTTTATTGCATCATCCAGCTTTAGATCAAATTTATGATGGATTTGTGAAAGAAATGGCAAAACAAGGTTATCATAAAGACAAAAATTATAAATTAGAATATCAAAATGCTCAAGGTGATCAAAGTAATTTAGAAATCATGTCTAAAAAATTAGTTAATATGTCACCTGATATATTAGTGGGTATTACAACACCAGCTAGTCAATCGTTGGCTCATGCAACTAGTAGTATTCCGATTGTTCTGGGAGCAGTAACTAATCCTAAAAAAGCAGGTTTAGTTGCTAATAACGATCATCCTAATACCAATATTAGTGGTGTGTCCGATCAAGCACCTGTTGAGGAACAATTAAAATTAGTAAAGAAATTAATGCCTAAAAATGCGAAGGTAGGTATTATTTATACGTCAAATGATAGTTCTGCTGTTACTGAACATGACCTATTTGTGAAAATTGCTAAAAAATATCATGTTAATTTGAAGTCATATTCTATTGCTAATAGTAATGATCTGAATCAAGTTTCTCAAAAAATGTTAAATGAAGTCGATGCTGTGATTGTGCCAACGGATAATACTATAGCTGGAGCTATGCAAACCTTAGTTAAGAATGCGGATGCAGTTAGAAAGCCGATTTTTCCAGCAGTTGATACAATGGTGAAACAAGGTGGTTTAGCTACATATGGGATTAATCAAAATTATTTAGGAGTTTTAATTGCACGTTTAGTTGTAGATATTTTAAAAGGTAAGAAAAAAATTGCTACAACCCCTATTCAATATGTGCGTCATGGAATTCCAATTTTAAATCTTAAAAAAGCCAATCAACTGGGTATTAAAATTCCAGTCGACTTTTTAAAGGAATGCATAAAAGAAGGAGAGGTATTCGAATAATGAATTTGATGGTATCTGCTATTGGGCAAGGCTTATTATGGGGCCTATTAGGATTGGGATTATATATTTCATTTAGAATTTTGAATATTACAGATATGACTGTAGAAGGAACTTTTCCTTTAGGTGCTGTAATTAGTGTTACATTAATTAGTCATGGCTTTAATCCTTTATTAGCAACTTTAATTGCCTTTTTAGGTGGGATGTTTGCTGGATTGATTACGGGACTATTATATACCAAAGGAAAAATTCCTCCGATATTGGCTGGTATATTAGTGATGACAGCGATTTATTCAATTAATTTGCGGATTATGGGTCGATCAAATATTTCCTTATTGGGATGCAAAACATTATTTTCTAATAAATTTTTACTTAGGCTACCTAAATACTTTGATAATGTCTTTTTAGGCTTAACGGTTATGGTTGTAATTACTACTATAGTTATTCTTTTTTTACAAACTGATTATGGGCAAGCTTTTATTGCGACAGGTGATAATCCAAAGATGGCTAAGTCATTAGGTATAAAGACCGATAATACAATTATTGCAGGTTTGATGGGCTCAAATGGGTTAGTAGCAGTATGTGGTGCATTAATAGCACAAAGTAATGGCTATGCAGATATAAATATGGGTTTGGGTACAATCGTAATTGCTTTAGCATCTATTATTATTGGTGAGGTAGCTTTTGGAGAATTAACCTTGAATCAACGTCTAGTAGCGGTGACCTTAGGCAGTATTCTTTATCGCTTAATTATATTGTGTGTGTTGCAGTTAGGCTTTAGCACTAATGATTTGAATTTGCTTTCATCTATTGTATTAGCAATTTGTATGATGATTCCACGATTTGATAAACTATTTAAAATTAAAAAGACTATATTGAGGAGCGTGAAGAGCAGTGAATAAGCCAATTTTTGAATTAAAAAATGTTACCGTTTTAGGTAATAAAAATAGTAGCAATGTAACTAAAATATTGAATAATTTGAGTTTAACTATTAATGATGGTGATTTTATTACGGTTATTGGTACTAATGGTGCTGGAAAATCTACTTTATTGAATGTTATTTCAGGAGCATTAGCCATTGATGATGGTATCATTTTACATAATGGACGTGATATTACAAATTTAAGCGAGGAAGAGCATACCAAATTTTTGAGTAGAGTTTTTCAAGATCCTCAATTAGGTACAGCTCCTAGAATGACTGTAGCTGAGAATATGTTATTGGCCCTAAAACGTGGTGAAAGAAGATTTTTAGTTCCAAGAAAATTAAAGCAAAATCGAGAACGCTTTTTAAAATTAGCAAAAATGATGCACAATGGACTAGAAGATCGCATGGATACTTTTACAGGTAATTTATCAGGTGGTCAAAGACAAGCTTTGAGCTTTTTAATGGCTATATTAAAGAAACCAGATATTCTTTTGCTAGATGAGCATACAGCTGCATTAGATCCACATACTAGTCAGTCTTTACTTAATGCTACTAGAGAAATAATTTCGCAAGATAAGATTACTGCACTGATGATTACTCATCATTTAGAGGATGCATTGAATTATGGTAATAGGTTGTTAGTATTAAAACAAGGAAAAATTATAGCCGATTTAGATCATAATGCTAAAATAAAATTAACGACAGACGATTTATATAGATATTTTGAATAAATAATTATCAATAAAAGCCAAAGTTTTAGTAAAATTACTAAACTTGGGCTTTTTAATGTTAAAATAATAAGATAACTTAACAAGAAAATGGATTTGAAAGGTTAGGAAAATGACAAAAAATCAATTGAAATTTTTAACCATTGCATTAATTTTAGGAAATATCATGTCTGGATTGGACAGTACTATTATTAATACTGCAATTCCATCTATTGTTGCTAATTTACATGGAATTCAATTTATGGGTTGGATTATTGCGATTTTCCTGCTTGGAATGTCAATTTCGATTCCCTTGTGGACAAAGGTTGCTGAGCGAATAGGTAATAAAAATGCTTTTTTAGTTACGCTTTCCTTTTTTATAGTAGGTTCTATTTTAGAAGCTATATCACAAGATATGACATTTTTCCTTTCAGTTAGAATAATAATGGGCATAGGTGCAGGTGGTATGGGCTCTTTACCATACATCATCGTAGGTTATATTTATCCAAATATTAAGCAAAGAACAAAAGCATTAGGGATTTTAACTAGTGGTTTTAATGCTGCAGCAATTGTTGGTCCCCTAATCGGTGGATGGATTATTGATATCTCATCTTGGCATTGGATATTTTATATTAATATTCCTATCGGCTTGCTTGCTATGTTATTAACTGCAATATTTTATAAAAAAGAATCTATTAGTCAATTTTCTAAATTCGATACTGTTGGTTCGGCTTTATTAGTAACAGGTTTAATTACTTTTTTATTAGGAATTCAATTATTAGGGCTAGTTAGTGTTTGGCTAGTTATTTGTTGTTTAATAATTAGTTTGTTAATTATGACATATTTCTTTATACATGAGAACAAAGAAGAAAATCCTGTATTACCCCTCAGTTTATTTACTAATAAAAATTTGATAGGTGATTTTTTGCTATTTGCTTTAACTTGGGGAGCTTTTATTGCAGTTAATGTTTATTTGCCGATGTGGGCACAGGCATTTTTGGGTATGACAGCACTGATTGGAGGTATGACATTAATACCTAATTCTTGTTTTTCTATTGTTGCTTCACAATTTGTTTATGTTTTACAAGGGCGGACCAAAACTTATTATATAATTTTAGTTGGAATAATCGGAATGCTTATTTCATCATTTTCCTTATTAATTGCTGATTTAAGTATTCCTTTATGGATATTGATTTTTACATCTGCCTTTTCAGGTATGGGTGTAGGTTTTATTTTTGTAGAATTACAAGTAAAGGTACAGGTGGATGCTGGACGTGAACATATGGCTGATGCCACCTCTACATCGTATTTAATTCGAATTTTAGCTCAAACAGTAATGGCTGCTATTTATGGTGTGATTATGAATTTATCACTTAATCAAGGTATCAAAGCCCATCCACAGATAACCCTTTCTATGCTGAATAAAATGAGTGATTGTCGAACAGCTAGTGAATTACCAGCTAAGTTGTTACCATTAATGAGAGCAATTTCTCATTCAGGTATTAGAGTTATCATGTTGGTTTCTTGTTTATTATTGGTTATATCTTTGGTAATCAATTATAAATTTAATCCACGACATTAAAAAAGTATTTAGATATCGATCTCTAAATTGAGGTCGATATTTTTTTGTATAAATATTAATGTTTATATAAAAAAAGATAAAATATTAGTAGACAATATTATAATATATTATTATTATTATTAACATGATATTTAAATAATACATGTAAAAAATAAAGAAAGAGTGATTTTTATGAACAGACGTTATTATTTCTTAGCCAATTTATAAATAAAAATAAAGGAAAAATAAAGGAGAGTTGACAAATGAAAATTAGCGTCAATAACTTGGCAATAAAATACCAAGATCATTACGGAATAAAAAATATTAGCTGTGAATTAACTGCAGGTAAATTTGTCGCTTTAGTTGGTCATAATGGTTCAGGAAAGACCACTTTATGTAACGCACTCGTAGGGTTATTAGAACCTAGTGAAGGTGATATTAATATTCAGGACTTATCAACTGATAAACAAAATTTTTCTACCATTGGTTTTGCACCACAATCTCAGGTTGTTGATTGGTATTCTAATGTTGAAGCAAATATCATGCTAGGAGCACAATTAGCTCATTTAAAGCCTAATGAAGCTAAGAATCAACTTGACTTGATTTTACGACTATTAGATTTATCAGATTTAAGGGATAGAAGTTTAACTGATTTATCTGGTGGACAGTTGCAACGTGTGCAAATTGCACGTGCAATTGTTCATAATCCATTAATTTATATTTTAGACGAACCTACTGTAGGATTAGATGCACAAAATACTGATAATTTAATGAAGTATCTCGTTAAAGAAGCACAAAGTGGAAAATTAGTAATCGTATCATCGCACGACCTTTTTCTTTTGCAAGAATATGCTGAAGATTTGCTCTTACTAGATGAGGGAAAGTTGATCTACCATGGTTCAATTAATGATTTGCTTAAAGCTAAAGGCAATAGTCGAAAATTTCTCATTACTTTGGACAATGAATATTCAGTTGCTGATGACTTCATGATTAAAAATGATGACGTAATTAGGGTGGAGCATGAATCAGATAATACTTGGCAGCTTGAAGTAAAGCCTGAGGTAACAATTAGTGATCTGATGTTGATGTTTAAAAAAGAAATCAAAGTTACTAGTTGCGTTGAACATGAGAAGACCTTAAAGGAAGTATATCTATCAATGTCAAAAAGGAGTGGTAATTATGAAACCAACTGATTTTAGAAAAAAATCTAACCTAGGACTTTATGGATTAGGATTACTCATTAAGTATGAAACCAAAGCATTTTTTGAAGATAAGGGTTCAGTATTAAGTTTACTTTTGACACCAATTTTATTTTTTGTATTTATTAGTACAGGAATTAGTAGAATGACGGGTAATGTTATTTATGCTGGCATGAAAGTTTCATATTTAGAATATTCTTATTTAGGAATTATGATTTATCTGGTTCTTGGACAAATGAGTCAGACTATCTATCGGACTACAATTGATAAAAAATATGGTCTGTTAGCACTAAAATTACTTAGTGGTATTAAACCTTTTTACTATGTAATAGGTATGAGCACCTACGCTATGCTTGGTTTATCAGTTCAAATGTTTGCATTAATTATTTTAGCTAACTTTTTTGGCATCCATTACTCTTTGATGAAAATAGGAGTGATGATTGTTATTATCATTTTGACTTTGTTATTTTGGTCGGCCTTAGCAGTTGCTATCACATTACGTATCTCTAATTATCAAGTGAGAGATAATATTCTTTCATTTGTAATCACTCCTTTGAGTTTTACAGCCCCTGTATTTTATGTGCTAGATTATGCACCATTGTGGATGAAATGGTTAGCCAAAATTAATCCAGTTACTTATCAATTAGGTGCACTTAGACAAGGTGTGATGTTGAATCAATACTTTCAGTCAATCATTATATTATTAGTGTTTGCACTTGCTGCAACTGCTTTGTCCAGTAACTTGGTTGCTAAATCGAAGTTGAATTTAACTGAATATTAGTTTATACAAAAACAGTAGTAGTTAATTAACTACTACTGTTTTAATTTTGTCATTAAATTATCTTGGTGCCTTCTTTTTCAGCTAATTGTTGTTGTTCAATAGCTGCATGTTTAGGTAATATACCATTTAAGATCATCCCTAAAATAGTTGATAGAGCAACACTAGTTAATTGGAAATTACCTAATTGTAAGTAAGCTCCACCAATACCCACTACCATGATGACAGAAGCAATCAATAGATTTCTCTTTTCACTAAAGTCTACTTTGTCATCAACGAGGATCTTTAAACCGTTGGATGCAATAGTACCAAATAATAGGAAGGAAATACCACCAATAACTGGCATCGGTATTGATTCTATTAAAGCTGCAATTTTTCCAATGAATGAGAAGATAATCGCAAACACGGCAGCACCAGCTAAAACCCAAACAGAGTGAACTTTTGTCATTGCTAAGACTCCAATATTTTCACCATATGAAGTGGTCGGAGGTCCACCGATAAATCCTGCGGTAATCGTTGATAATCCATCACCTAATAGTGTTCTATGTAAACCGGGATTTTTAAAAAAGTCTCGTTTAGTCAGAGAATTAAGAACCATAATATGTCCCATATGTTCTGACATGGTAACAAATGAAATAGGTGCCATTGTTAGAATAGCTGCTGGATATAGTTTAAGCTTATAAGATATAATTGGAACATCAAGAGCCGGGAATGTAAACCAAGCTGCTTTAGCAACCCCACTAAAATTCACAATACCTAAACAACAGGATAAAATATACCCACATATTATTCCTAATAAAATAGATACTAAACTAGTAAATCCTTTGAAAAACATCTGAAAACAAAGTGTTACTACTAGTGTGAAAATGGCAACTAAGAAATAAATCAAATTATATTTTTGATTATGTAACATAGCATCATTTGCTGCCGTTGTAGCTAATGATAATCCGATAACTATAATTACTGGTCCGACGACAATTGGTGGTAAAACTTTGTCTACCCATGCTGAACCAATTTTGCTGACAACATATGCAACTACCAAATAGACTAAACCAGCTGCGATTGCACCTTGTGCAATTGCAGGATACCCATCTGCTTTCATTAGTGCTTGCATTGTCGCTATGAAAGCAAAACTGGAACCTAGGTATGCTGGGATTTTAAAGTGAGTTAAAATCATGTGAACCAAAGTTCCCACACCAGAAGCAAGTAATGCAATGCTTGGATCCAGTCCTACCAAAATAGGTACGAGTACTGTCGAGCCAAACATCGCAAATAGGTGTTGTAATGATAATAAAACACCTTGTGATAAATTAGGCTTTTCATATACGTCTAGAATGGCATCATCATTATGAAAATTCTCTTTATTCATGCGTAACTCCTATTCTATAGATTATTATACCTAAAAAACCATCTTAGACTGAGTCCAAGATGGTTTTGCATTCAACGGTGATTATCATAATATAAAAGCAAAGCTCCTTCTTGGCCTCACAGGACCAATTTAAAGGTATTAAATATCTACATGTAATTTAAACTATAATAGTTTATAAAGTCAAGTATAAATATAAAATTAATTGATATTTTTAACTACGTTAATGTGAAATAATAATAAATTGATGCCGACCAATGCAGCGGTAACGATAAATAAAACATTGTAATTAAAGAAACCAGCTACGGTTGATCCAACTAAAGGTCCAAAAATATTTCCAATATACATAGCACTTTGATTCCAAGAAAAAATTCTACCAGTAGTTTGGATGGAAGAATTTTTAGCTAGCATTGTTTGCACTTGTGAAAATAGACATGCATCTGAAAAGCCAATTAAGAAACGTAAAACCCCAAGTTGAACAGCATTTGTAACAAAAGCTGTAGTAAAGAAGAAAATAATAGCAGAAATTAGACCACCGATTATGATTTTGTGTGTTCCAATTTTATCACCTAATTCGCCAAAACGGGGTGCAGCTAAAAATGTTGCAACACCAGGCAGTGCAGCGATAATTCCTGCAACAAAAATAGTATTTCCTTGATTATGCATTAAATTGGCTACGTATAAAGCAACTATAGGATTTATTGAGCTATTAGCTGTTTGAATGATGATGGTAGTTAATAATAAACCAAAAATTAAATTTGGTGATTTTAAAGAATTGATAACTTGTTTATTAGTTATAACACTTTGTTTGCTGATAGGCTTAAATTCTTCTTTTACAAATAAAAATGATAGGATGAATGAAATAAATAGTAAGATTCCAGTTAGTAAAAAAGTGAAGTGATATGTAAACATGGATGCTAATAAACCACCCAAAAGTGGTCCTAATAAATTACCAGCAGTAAATGAAGCTGCCATAGTTCCCATAGCTTTTCCAGCTTGATTTTTTGGCGATTCCGTAGCGATTAGTGCATTAGCATTTGAAACAAATCCAGCAAAAAATCCTTGTAACATCCGTAAACAAAAAAGCTGATATACATTAGTTACAAATCCCATGGAGCCAATAGCAATTGCCATTCCGATGGATGAACGTAAAATCATTAATTTTCGTCCCTTTTGATCAGCTAATTTGCCCTACCAAGGAGATACAAGTGCAGAAACAAAGTAAGTTGTGGAGAAGGTAAAACCTACCCAAAAGTTTAATTCTTTATGTGTAAAAGTGCCCAAAGTTTTTATATACAAAGGCAAAAAGGGTAAAGCTTCAGAAAAACCAATACCTGCAATAAAAACAGCAATGGCTAAAACAAATAAATTTTGCTTAAAAATAATTTCTTGTTTGTCCATATAAGACCTCCAATACTAATAAGAAGAGAAGTATGTTTAATTATATGCTTATTACATTTAAATTGCCAATAATAACTATTGCTGATAAAAAATGATAGACAAGATAGTGTATTTATTTAAAAATACTGTAAAATATTAAGAGATGTTTTGATACAGGAGAACTTTTATGAAAAAAGAACAAGAAATAAAGATGCTTAAAGAATTTTCAAATGCCAATTCTACTTCAGGATTTGAAGAGGAATTTGTAAAATTATTTGCAACATATGCTCAAGATATTGCCAATGTTGAGATTGATGGTATGTATAATTTGTATGCTTCCAAAAAAGAAAATCAAGGTAATCGACCAGTTATTCAAATAGATGCTCATTCAGATGCGGTAGGATTTATTACACAAGCTGTTCGACCAAATGGCTTAATAAAGTTCGTTCCTTTGGGTGGTTGGGTTAAATATAATATACCATCCTTAAAAGTAAGGATCCGCAATAAAGAAGGTGAATACATATCAGGTGTAGTTGCCACTAAACCACCTCATTTTATGACTGCTGCTGAGCGAAATACTATACCTGATATTGCAAGCATGTCTATCGATGTTGGTTCTTGCAGCAGAGAAGAGACCATTAACGATTACAAAATTGATACAGGGTGTCCAATTTTTGTCGATGTTGAATGTGCATACAATCCTAAAAATGGTTTGTTCTTTGGCAAAGATTTTGATGATAGATTTGGTGCTGGAGCCATGATTTCTATCTTAGATAATTTAAAAAATGAAAAGCTAGATTTTGATCTCGTGTGTGCATTATCAGCTCAAGAAGAAGTCGGATTAAGAGGAGCATATGTTACTGCTAGGAAAGTAAAACCTGATGTATGTTTAGTTTTAGAATCTTGTCCTGCTGATGATACTTTTGAACCTGAATGGTTATCACAAACAGGTTTAAAAAGAGGACCGATGTTGCGAGATATGGATACTAGTTTTTTGCCAAATCCTAGGTTCCAACAATATGCTTGCCAATTAGCTGATCAATTAAACATCCCTTATACTCGTTCAGTTAGAACAGGTGGCGGACAGGATGGTGCTGCAATTTATTATGAAAATGGTGCTCCAACAATTGTGATTGGAATTCCTGTTCGATACGAACATTCACCTTATTGTTTCTCCGCCTATACTGATTTTAAAGCTAGTGTTGATTTAGCTACTGCTTTAGTTCGTGATTTGACAGTTGAAAAGTTAAATTCATTTAAGTTACAAAGTTTATAAAGTATTGTTATGTAAAAGAAGTTAATTAATTAAAGAATTTCATATTTTTAAAAAGCGAACATTTATAATAGCCCATATTTGAAAAAAACGGATTTATTTTAAAAAATATATGAAAACTATCTAAAGACGTGTATAATAAAACTCGTGAGAAAAAAAGAGAGGGGTACAAGGGTATGTCGTCAATTATTGAGTTTAAGCATGTTAATAAATATTTCGGAAAGTTGCATGCCTTAAAAGATATTAATTTAACAATTGATGAAGGACAGGTGGTTTCAATTATTGGTCCATCCGGTTCAGGTAAAAGTACGTTAATAAGAACTATGAATGGTCTTGAAACAATTGATTCGGGGCAGTTGATAGTTGATGGGTATGATGTAGCGGATAAGCATACTGATATTAATAAAATAAGACGTGATGTAGGTATGGTTTTTCAACACTTTAATTTGTATGAGAATCATACTGTTTTAGAAAATATCACTTTAGCACCTAAAATAGTATTAAAAAGATCTGATGCAGAAAATGAAAAAATTGCAATGGATTTATTAAGAAAAGTCGGATTAGAAGATAAAGCCCAACAGTATCCAAGAAATTTATCAGGTGGACAAAAACAACGTGTTGCTATTGCAAGATCATTAGCAATGCGTCCTAAAGCAATTTTATTTGATGAACCAACTTCAGCTCTTGATCCTGAAATGATACAAGACGTGTTAGATGTTATGAAATATGTTGCTGAACAAGGAATAACAATGGTAGTTATTACTCACGAAATGGGATTTGCACGTGAGGTAGCTAATAGGCTTATTTTCTTTGAAAATGGTCAAGTTCTTGAAGATACAGATCCAGAAAAGTTCTTTGATCATCCAGAAACAGAACGTGCACGTCAATTTTTAAGCAAAGTTATTTCAACGAAGTGAGTAAAAAAATGAAAAAGATTCATAAAATTTTGCTTGCTCCCTTCATTCTATTTTTGTTACTTTTCTTAGGTGGTTGTGGGCAAGCTAAAAAAGTAAATGTATATCAAAAAGTTAAACAAAGTAGAACAATGATATGGGGTACTAGGGCAGATACTAGGTTATTTGGTTATATGGATATCAAGAGCTCTAAAATAATAGGTTTTGAGATAGATATGGCCAAAGCTGTTACCAAGCAAATGTTAGGCAAAGACGCGGTGGCTAAATTTGTGCAAACAACTCCTAAAACGAGAATACCATTGTTGAAAAATCGTAATATCAATGCGATATGGGCTACGATGACGATTACGCCTGAACGAAAAAAGCAAGTTGATTTTGCTAGACCTTATATTGGTGCAGGTGCATCCCTACTGGTACCTAATAATTCAAAAATAAAGGATGTTCATCAACTTAATAATAAAAAAGTGCTAGCTGTTAAAGGAACTACAGCCGTAGCTGATATTAAAAAAGTTGCTCCTAAGGCAAAAGTTTTGGAATATGATGACTATGGTCAAGCTTTTAGTGCCTTAAAAGCTGGTCAAGGAGTTGCAATGACTACTGATAACTGTTTGCTAGCTGGTATAGCTAGTGAAAATCCTGGTTTTCACTTAATTGGTAAAAATTATACCAATCAACCATATGGTATTGCAGTTGACAAAGGTCAAGCTGAGTTAAGAGATCATATTAATAAGGCCTTATTAGCACTTAAAAAGAATGGTACTTATCATCGTTTGCTAGTTAAATGGTTTGATGGAATTCCTGGTTTTAACATTAAGGAGGCTGAAGTTCTATGATCAATATTTTAGTTAATCATTGGCCTCAATTTATGCAGGGCTTGAGTTCAACTATAATGTGTAGTTTGATTGCTATATTTTTTAGTTTGATTATTGGAGTTATTTGTGCTTTGGTAGAGGTTTCTCCGTGCAGAATACCGCATTTAATAGCTCGAATTTATGTTGAGATTTTTCGTAATATACCATTGCTAATTATCGTTATGATTTTTTATCTGGTAGTTCCGCAAATGGGCTTAAAGTTAACAGGATTTGGTGCTGGAACGATTGCATTAACCTTATATACTTCCGCTTTTATTTCTGAAACGGTAAAATCTGGTATTAATTCTATTGGTATTGGTCAAATGGAAGGTGCAAGATCTAATGGTATGTCTTATGTTCAAGCTATGCGATATGTTGTTTTGCCACAAGCTTTAAAAGTTGTGATACCACCTTTGGGCAATCAATTTATCAGTTTGATTAAGAATTCTTCGGTGCTGGCATTTGTTGCTGGTTTTGATTTAATGTATCAGGCCGATGTTATTTCTCTTGCATCTTTTGAGACAGTTAATACTTATATTGTAGTTGGTCTACTTTATTTGGTGCTAACTTTACCTTTAAGTTATTACATGAGATATTTAGAAGAAAAGCTTGCTTAGGAGGGTTATATGGAGACATTTATTCATGCGTATTCTTGGATTAACCTGCGTTTTCTTTTGCAAGGTTTGATGGTTACAGTATATATATCAATAGTTTCTATTATTTTGAGTTTTATCTTAGGATTATTTTTAGGCATAGTTAGATATTTGAAAATTAAAGTGATTTCGCATATTGTGGGATTCATTGTTGATATTTTAAGAAATTTACCTTTGCTTTTGATAATTTTCTTCGCATATTTTGGATTACCACAATTAGGGATTGTAACTAATGTTACCTGTGCCGCAATTATTGCTTTAGTTGTTTTTGAAGGAGCAATGCTAGCAGAAATTGTACGTAGTGGTATTGGTGCAGTTAATAAAGGGCAACTAGAGGGTGCGTTATCTAATGGCATGACATATGCTCAAGCAATGTATCATGTTGTGGTACCGCAGGCATTGCATTTTATGATACCAGCAATCTTATCACAATTTGTATCCTTAATTAAGGACACATCATTAGCTACAATTATAGTTCTACCAGAATTGTTATATCATGCTCAAATTATATATAGTCAAAATACGACTTATTTACTTCCAATGTATGTGATAGTTGCGTTAATGTACTTTATTATATGTTTTACATTATCATTGATAGCTGATCATTTGCAAAAACAGTATTCAGCAAAATAATTTTGCAAAAAAATACTTCGATATTTTATCGAAGTATTTTTTTACTATTTTGATACTAACAGGATTGAGGTAAATGTATTTTTTAGATTCTTATCTGCTTTAGTTAAAATATAGAATATAATAAAAAAAGCAAGCCTAAAACTAGACTTGCTTATTTAGTTAATCATGTTTAACTGAGTTTTATACACGAGTAACCTTACCGGACTTCAAAGTACGTGCTGAAACCCATACACGCTTAGGCTTACCATCAACAAGAATGCGAACTTTTTGAAGGTTTGGCTTCCATGAACGTCTAACTGCGTTCAAAGCCTTTGAGCGTTTGTTACCAAATGTTGTCTTGCAACCAGTAATAATATCTTTTGCCATTGTGCTAAACCCTCCTTTAAATGTAGTCATAGTACTTTAATAATTTATCATATATGTGAAACAAATGCAACTTAAGATATTATTTTTTGCTTTTTTTGCTTAAGAATTGTTTTCTGCTATTATAGCTATGTTAAAATGGTTAAGTAAATATATTCTTCAGAAATGGAGGAAAAAAATGGCTGTTAAAATTAAAACAAAATATGGTTTGGTTGATATATCAAGTAATGTCATTTCTACTGTAGTAGGTGGTGCTGCAACCACTAATTATGGAGTTGTTGGCATGGCATCAAAAAATGCATTAAGAGATGGTGCGTTTGCGATTTTAAATAAGGAAAATTATCGCAAAGGTGTTGTTGTTAAGATAGATGACAATCAAATTGTTGTCGACGTTTACATAATTGTAGGTTATGGCTTGAAGATTTCTGAAGTTAGCAGAAATGTTCAGGATAGTGTTAAATATAATCTTGAAAATCTTTTAGGCATTAAAGCTAAAACCGTCAATGTTGTGGTACAAGGTGTAAAAGTTTTAGATTAATATGCTTAACTGGAGGATTAGTAGTGGTATTGAATAATATTGATAGTCAGCGTTTTAAAGATATGGTTCGTGTGGCCACGCATCGTATGGGAAAAAATGCTGAATTTGTTAACAAATTAAATGTTTTTCCTGTTCCAGATGGTGATACAGGAACTAATATGAATTTAACAATGGAAAGCGGTGCAAGAGCCGTTAATGAAAATAATAGCAGTTGTGTAGGCGATTTAACCAAGAGTCTTGCTAAAGGAATGTTAATGGGAGCTCGTGGTAATTCAGGAGTAATTACATCTCAATTATTTAGAGGATTCTATAAAGCTACTGAAAATAAAAAAGTACTAACTGCTCAAGACTTATCTCAAGCTTTTTCTAATGGTGTTGCAACTGCATATAAAGCAGTTATGAAACCAGTAGAAGGTACTATTTTGACTGTAGCACGTGTTGCAGCTGAAAAAGGTGCAAGCAAAGCAAGTGAAACTAATGATGTGATTGCAGTTATGAAAGCAATTGTAAGCGGCGCTAAGGAGGCATTAAAAACGACTCCTGATTTGTTACCAGTTTTAAAACAAGTTGGTGTAGTTGACTCTGGAGGCCAAGGGTTAGTTTTTATCTATCAAGGATTTCTTGAAGGTTTAATGGGTAAAAAAGTAAATGATGCTTTTCAACTTGGTGAAAATGAAATGGATGAGTTAATCAATGTGACTCATCATCAAGCTGAATCTGCACAAGTTCAATTGTCTACGGGTGATATTAAAAATGGCTATTGCACTGAGATTATGGTCGATTTGACAGCATCTATAGCAGATAAGAAGAAATTTGATTTAGCAGAGTTTAGAGCATACTTGTCTGAACTAGGTGATTCTTTATTAGCAGTTTCTGATGGTGATATTGCTAAGGTTCATATTCATACTGAATATCCTGCTAAAATTTTTGCATATGGTAAGCAATTTGGAAAACTAGGTAAAATTAAAATTGATAATATGCGAATTCAGCACGAAACAATTGTTGAAAATAGTAAAGAACAAGAAGAAAGTGTAGATTTCGCAGTTATTGCAGTTGCATCTGGTCATGGAATTAGGGATATTTTTAAGAGTGAAGGTGTTAATCGGATTATTTCTGGTGGACAGACTATGAATCCTTCAACACAAGACATTATAGATGCCATTAATAAATCTGGTGCTTCTAAGGCCATAATTTTACCAAATAACGGCAATATTATTATGGCTGCAAAACAAGCTGCAGAAGTTGCTAATATTCCTGTAGGTATAGTACCAACCAAGACTATTTCACAGGGCTTAACTGCGATGTTAGCTTTTGATCCTGAAGTTAGTGTAGAAGAAAATGTAACAGCAATGAGTTCTGAGCTTGATACTGTAGTATCTGGTGAAGTTACTAAAGCCATTCGTGATACAACTATAGATGATATTGAAGTTAAGGAAGGCGATTATTTAGGTATCATTGACGGAAAAATCAAAATAGATGATCCTGATATTATTTCTGCTAGCCTTAGAATGATTGAAAATATGTTGGATGATGATAGTGAAATTGTAACTTTAATGTATGGTAGTGATGCTAATGCAACACAGGCTGAGAAAATTGCTGATAAATTGAGAGCAAGCCATGAAGATTTGGAAATTGAAATTCATGATGGTGGACAGCCAGTTTATTATTTCTTGGTATCTGTAGAATAAAATGGGAATAGTTAATTTGAAGGTACTTTTAAATCCTGTTAGTGATTTAGATGGAGTCGGTGTTAAAACTGCTGAAGCTTTATCACAATTAAAAATAAAAACTATATATGACTTACTATTTTATTTTCCGCGTAGATATGATAGTCTAGAAACTTTTCCTTTAAATGAGTTAAAAGATGGTCAAAAGGTTTTGCTGAAGGGAAAAATTGTGACTGATGTTGTAGTTAGCAGATATGGTTATCATAATACAAGGCTAAATTTTAAGATGCAAATTGACCATGATATTATCATGGTCAATTTTTTTAATCAACCATGGTTAAAAAAGCAGTTACAAAAAGGAAATGATATCGCTATTTATGGTAAATACGTGTTAGCTAGTCAAACCTTGAGTGCTTATAAGATTGTTTTGAAAGAGGAGGGCTTTGAACCTGTTTATTCATTAAATAGTCATATTAAGCAAAAAAAATTGGTTAGCTTTATTAACCAAGCTATAGAAAAATATCTTCCCCAATTACCAGAAGTAATACCGCAATATTTACGAGATAAATATAAATTGTTAGATGTTCAATCAATGATTATCCAAATGCATCAACCTAAGGATCTTCAGCAAGTAAAAGTCGCACAAAGAACAGCCATTTTTTTGGAGTTTTTTGTTTTTCAATTGCAATTATCACAATTGTTGTATGCAAATGATCAAAAGAATAATGGTATTGCTAAAAAATATGATAGTAGTGCAATTAATGAGTTAAAAGAATCTATTAATTTTCAATTATCAGATGATCAAATTCAAGCTATTTGCGAAATTTTGGCTGATCTCGCTTCTGCTAAACGAATGAATCGTTTATTACAAGGGGATGTTGGTTCAGGAAAAACAATCGTAGCTGTTTTTGCAATTTTTGCCTGTATTACGGCTGGCTATCAAGTTGCATTAATGGTGCCTACTGAAATTTTAGCTCAGCAGCATATGAATAAAATTGTAGCTATTTTGGAGCCTTTAGGCGTACGTTGTGCATTATTAACTAGTAGCACTAAGTTGAATGAAAAAAAAGAGATCTATCGTGAATTGAAAGATGGAATTATCAACTTAGTAATAGGTACACATGCTATTATTCAAGATCCAGTTATTTTTAAAAAACTAGGATTAGTAATTATTGATGAGCAACATAGATTTGGTGTCGATCAAAGAAAGCAGTTGTTAAATAAGGGAAAAATGGTGGATATATTGGCAATGTCTGCCACGCCAATTCCGCGAACTTTGGCTCTTAGTGTTTATGGTGAAAATAGTGTTTCTGAAATTCATCAGATGCCTCTTGGGCGAAAAAAAGTTATATCTTACTGGATCACATCGGACAGTTTAAGAAAATTATTGACGCTCATGAATGAACAATTGGAACAAGGATTTCAAATTTATGTGGTAGCTCCACTAATAGCAGAATCAGATAAGTTACATTTAAAGAATGCAGAAACCTTGTATAAGAAAATGGCTCTATATTTCGGCTCAGATAAAGTAGCTTTATTACATGGAAAAATGGCTAGTAGTCAAAAAAGTGACATTATGGATGCTTTTATCCATGGAAGTATCAAAATTTTGATTACAACCAGTGTAATAGAAGTAGGTGTGGATGTTGCTAATGCTAATATGATGATTATTTTTAATGCTGACCATTTTGGCTTAAGTCAATTGCATCAGCTCAGAGGTCGAATTGGTCGTGGTACAACACAAAGTTATTGTATTTTTGTTAGTGATCCTAAAACTGATAGTGCCAAAAAGCGTCTGAAAATTATAAGTACATGTGATGATGGTTTTGCATTAGCACGTGAAGACTTAAAATTACGTGGTGAAGGTGACCTTTTTGGACAAGCCCAATCTGGTATCCCACAATTTAAATTAGGAGATATAATTAATAATTATAATATTTTTACTACAGCTCAAAAGGAAAGCAAGATTTTAGTGCATCAAAATCCTGAGTTAGTTGGTGAAGAATATGATTTCTTGAAACTATTAATGGAGTATGATGATTAATAAATAAAAGTGAGGTTGACATGAAAAAAATAGCGATTGATGCAATGGGTGGTGAACATGCACCACAAGCTATTGTGGAGGCAGTGCTAAGTTTAGTTAAACAATTACCGCAAACTAAATTTATTTTATTTGGTGATAAAAATAAAATAGAAAATTGTTTAATTGGCGTTAAATGTGAAAGAATAGAAATCGTTAATACTACAGAAGTTATAGATGATAGTGATGAACCTGTGAAAGCCATTAAGCAAAAAGGCGATTCATCTATGGTCGTAGCAGCTAAATATGTTAAAGATAGTCGGGCTGATGCGTTATTTTCTATGGGAAATACAGGTGCATTATTGGCATGCGGTATTTTTATTATTGGTCGGATTAAAGGAGTTAAGCGTCCAGCATTAATGCCTACATTACCTAGTTCATCAAATAAATTGGGTTTTAATATGATTGACGTTGGTGCCAATGCTCAGAGTAAGCCTGAATATTTAATACAATGGGCAAAAATGGCAGAGCTGTATGCTGAAAAAATTCGAAAAATTGCTCACCCTAGAATCGCTTTGTTAAATAATGGCACAGAATTTGATAAAGGGGATGCTTTGCATCAAGAAGTATATAAAAAATTGTTGAAAGAAGATTTAAATTTTGTAGGCAATATTGAAGGAAATGAGTTGTTTAGTGATAAGGCTGATATTGTTGTGACAGATGGTTTTTGTGGCAATATTGCCCTTAAAACACTTGAAGGTACATCACAAGTTATAGTTCACGAGATGAAACAAAGTTTACTTAACAATGGAATTATAGTTAAGTTAGGTGCTTTATTAGCCAAACATGGGTTGCAAAGTTTAAAATCACATTTTGACGTTGCTAGATATGGTGGTGCTGTTTTAATAGGATTAAACGCACCAGTTGTTAAAACACATGGTAGATCTGATAAACGTCCAGTTTATTATACTTTGTTACAAATCGATAAGATGTTAGATGAACATTTAATTGATGAATTCAAAAAATATTTTTTAAATAATAACTAGCATTGTGAGAATAAATAGATTAAACTTTATTTTATTATGGAGGGATAGTATGTCAGAAGAAGAAATTTTTAATAAAATCGCCAATATTATTGAAGACCGTTTTGAAATTAATCGTAGCAATATAACGTTGAATTTAAATTTTAAGAATGATTTAGACGCTGATTCGATTGATTTTGTTGAATTTGTGATGGATTTGGAAGAAGCATTTGGTGCTGATATTTCCGATGAAGATGCAGAAAAATTAAAAACAGTTGGTGAAGCTGTCAAGTATATTTATCAAAGGCAAAATTGAAATAAATTTAAAAGATTTTAGCAAACTTAAAGAATAATTAATTAAGTTATTGATTTAAGTCTTGCTTTTGTATATAATAATAGCAATATTTAAAATCTAATTGACTTTTAATTATATGATACCTATTTATTGAGAGGAGAATGTCTTTTGGAAAAGCAGCGTGATGTATTGTTAGACATCGAGCACTTACATACTGCATATAGATTACAGGGTAAGTTTTATGATGCAGCCGATGATATAAATCTAACGTTAAAGCGAAACGAAATATTAGCTATAGTTGGAGAGTCTGGTTGCGGTAAAAGTACCATTGCTTCAAGTATTATTGGTTTGTATGATCATAAAAATACTAGAGTAACTGGCGATATTATGTACAATGAACTCAATTTATCTGATTTAAACGAAAGTTTATTTAATAAAATTCGTGGAAATAATATTGGTATGATTTTTCAGGATCCACTTGCTTCATTGAATCCATTAATGAGAGTTGGTGATCAGGTTGCTGAAACTCTGTATTATCATACTAAATTAAATGAAAAAGCACGATATGCAAGGGTTATTGAGTTATTTACTCAAGTAGGAATGCCTGAACCTGAGAAGATGTATCGTATGTATCCGCACGAACTATCAGGTGGGTTAAGGCAACGTGTAGTAATTGCTATTGCTATAGCATGTAAGCCAGAAATTATTATTGCTGATGAACCTACGACTGCTTTAGATGTTACTATCCAAGCACAGATTTTGGATTTGTTGAAAGATATTCAAAAGGAAATGCAAGCTGGCATTATTTTAATTACACACGATTTGGGTGTTGTTGCTGAAACCGCTGATCAGGTTGCAGTAATGTACGCAGGTCAGGTAGTCGAAAAGGCAGATGTTAAAACTATTTTTGAGCATCCTTTGCATCCATATACACGATCACTTCTTAATTCAATGCCACAGGCTGACGATGAAAAAGAACAGTTACACGTAATCCAAGGTACAGTGCCATCTCTTAAAAATATGCCAAGAGAAGGGGATCGCTTTGCTTCTAGAATTCCATGGATTCCTGCAAGCGAACATGAAGAAAATCCTGTAATTCATGAGGTTGAACCAGGACATTTTGTAAGGTGTACATGTTGGAAGAATTTCCATTTTCAAGATCAAAGTAAGTAGGAGATAATTATGGCTGAGGAAATTATTCAAATAAAAGATTTAAAGGTCCATTATCCTATTCGTTCAGGTTTTTGGAATAGGATAACTGACTATGTGCGTGCAGTAGACGGTGTTTCATTATCTATTAAGGAAGGTGAAACATACGGATTAATTGGTGAATCAGGTTCAGGAAAGTCTACTATAGGTAAAGTAATTGTTGGTGTAGAAGCAGCTACAGAAGGTCAAATCTTATATAAAGGCAAAGATATAACTAAGTCTAGAAATAGAAAAAAGCTTAATTATAATAAAGATGTTCAGATGATTTTTCAGGATTCTATGTCTTCTCTTAATCCTAGAAAAAGAATTGAAGATATAATTGCTGAACCTATCAGAAATTTTGAAAATTTAACAACTGACGAAGAACGTAAACGAGTTCAGGAATTGTTAGATATAGTTGGTATGCCAAGCGATGCTATTTATAAATTTCCACATGAATTTTCAGGTGGTCAAAGACAAAGAATTGGTGTTGCACGAGCAGTTGCCACTAAGCCACGTTTGATTGTTGCTGACGAGCCAACATCTGCCTTGGATTTATCAGTTCAAGCACAAGTATTAAACTTTATGAAACAAATTCAACAACAGTATAATATTGCTTATTTGTTTATTTCACACGATTTGGGTGTTGTTAAACATATGTCCGAAGATATTGCTATTATGCATCGTGGTCGATTTGTTGAAATTGGAAAGAGTGCTGATATTTATAATAATCCGCAGCATATATATACCAAGAGATTGTTGTCTGCTATTCCAATTGTTGATGTTAATCGTCGTGAAGAACATAAGAGAATGCGTCAAAAGGTTGAAAAAGAATTTCAGGATAATCGTGATAAATGGTATGACAAGGATGGTCGTGTATATCCATTACAACAAATATCCGATCGTCACTTCGTTGCATTACCTAAAGATGCTATTAATAGCGAATTAGAGGGGGAAAAGTAATATGTGGAAGACGGTTTTACGACGTATTTTGATTATGATCCCACAATTGATCGTATTGAGTTTATTGGTTTTCGTTTTAGCTAAGATGATGCCCGGTGATCCATTTTCTGGGCAGATAAATCCTAACCAAGACCCTAAGACAATAGCACATTTGAAACAAGAATTGGGATTAAATGATGCCCCATGGATACAGTATTGTAGATGGTTAGGTAATGTTATGCATGGCGACTTTGGTACATCATATATTCAACATGTTGCTGTTACTTCACTTATTTGGGATCGTGCTGTTAATACTTTCTGGTTATCAATTGTTACTGTTATTTTATCTTACTCTATTTCGATACCGCTAGGAATTATTGCTGGTCACCATCAAGATGAATGGCAAGATCAATCGATTCAGATTTTTAACTATATTACTTTTGCAATTCCAGGATTTGTGTCGTTAATTTTGGGATTATGGTTATTTGGTTTTACGCTGGGTTGGTTCCCAATAGCAGGTTCTGTTGGTACAGATTGTGATTCTAGTGTATTTGCATACATTTGGAGTAGATTTTATCATTTGATATTACCAGCTATGTTATGTGCTATTTTATCTACTACTGGTACTGTTCAATATTTGAGAACTGGTATTGTTGATAATAAGGTTGAAGATTATGTTAGAACTGCACGTAGTAAGGGTGTTCCAGAAAAAGTTGTTTTTAACAAACATATTTTGCGTAACTCCTTGTTGCCAATTGCAGCTTTTATGGGTAATACTATTACAGGGTTACTTGCTGGATCAGTAATTTTAGAAACAATCTTCTCATATCCTGGTATGGGTAAGTTGTTCTTGGATTCTATTTCGCAACGTGATTATACGACTTTGACTGCTTTAATTTTACTTTTTGGTGTTTTAACTTTAGTTGGTAATTTATTATCAGACATCATTATGAGTATTGTTGATCCACGTATTAGAATTAAGTAGGGAGGTTGATATAAATGTTTAGTAAGAAGAAAAAAGCTGATGTTCAAGCAACTGCTAATAATTCAACGCCAGACTTACCACCTTCCGCTATAAAGGTTGTTGCTAGAGAAATAATTAAAGATAAAATTTCATTGTTAGCATTTTTGGTAATTGCGTTAATTTTTGCCACGACTTTTATTGGCTCATTTGCTTTTAGTGTATTACATGTTGATGTTACTGATACTAATATTGCGGATGCATTTTATTCTTGGGGTCAGATGGGACATATATTAGGTACTGATGATGGTGGTAGAGATATTTTAAACCTACTTATAGTAGGTGGTAGAAATTCCATCATGATTGGTTTATCAGTTACTTTTATTACAGAAGTAATTGGATTAGTAGTTGGTGTTATTTCAGGATATTATGGCGGTTTTATTGATGCTATAATTATGCGTATTATTGATTTTATTCAAATTTTGCCACAATTACCAATTATCATTGTTTTAGTTAGTGTAATTCCTAATTATAACTCAGTAATTTTAGTAGCATTGATTTCCCTTTTTGGTTGGACTGGAACTACTAGGTACTATAGAAGTTTTGTCTTATCTCAAAGTGGTCGTGAATATGTCCTTGCTTCTAAAACTTCAGGTTCAAGTGATTGGCAGATTATGTTTCGTGAAGTTTTGCCTAATATTAGCTCAATGATTATTATTGATGTTGTTTTGGGAGTAGCTGGTAATATTGGTATTGAAACTGCATTATCATTTATTGGATATGGATTGCCTAATTCTACACCATCTTTGGGTACTTTAATTGGATTTGCTCAGGATCCAGTTAATGTTACGACCCGATTATGGTTATGGATGCCTGCCACTGTGGTTTTATTAGCATTATCATTATCATTTAATTATGTTGGTCGAGCATTGCAAAGAGCAGGAGATGCACGTCAACGTGAAAATTAAGCAAAAGAAGGAAAATGTGTATTTTCCTTCTTTTTTTATGCTCAATTAAATTGAATATGGTGTTAATAATAAGTAATTTCATTTTATGGATAACTACTTAAAAAAGATGATTATAAGATAAGATTTTTAAATCGTACTGCAACAAAGTAAAAAAATAAAAAATATGATAAATTAATTTGTTCATAAAAGATTATATAACAAATAGTAAGTACTATTTGTGCCAATTAAGTATGATAAATTATGAAAAAGTTTAATGTGCAAATCAGATGCGAATCTCGTTAGTTGCTTAAAATTAGATACATGTATAGCAATATTTAAGTTAAATTGCTATAAGACAATTTAACAAAAATTAAATAAAATATAAAAAATTTACAAAAAAATATTGCAAGGTTAAGTAGTAGATGTTATTATCTAATTAATAACTACGAAAATATCTATTGGGGGTAAATAATTTATGAAAAAATTTAGATTATTAAGTAGCTTAGCACTGTTATCTGGTGTGGCTTTAACAATGACTGCGTGTGGCGGCAAGTCTGATAATGCCAATGTTTCTACTAAGGCATTTAAGAGTGCTGTTCCTAAGAAAGAAGTTAAAAAAGGTGGAACATTGCGTCGGGCATTAACTACCAATACACCATTTACTGGAGTCTTCTCAAATGAACTTGCAGATACTCAAGATGATTCTGATGTTATGAGTCCTGCAAATGAATCCTTGTTTGATTTTGATGACTCATATGGATATAATGACGAAGGTCCTGCAACCATTAAAATGGATGTAAAGAAAAAGACTGTTACAGTTAAAATTAAAAAGGGTGTTAAGTGGTCTGACGGTAAGCAAGTATGTGCTAAAGACTATGAATATGCTTATGAAATTATTGCAAACAAAGATACACAAACATCTAGATATACTGAATCTTTACAAGCTCTTAAGGGATTATCAGAATATCATGATGGTAAAGCTAAGACTATTTCAGGTATTGAAATGCCTGATGGTGAAAAAGGCTTGACAGTAGTTTTACATTATAAAGAAATGAAACCTGGTATGCGTCAATCAGGTAATGGATTTATATGGGAAAGTGCTGTACCATATCATTATTTAAAGGATGTTCCATTTAAGAAACTTAAGGAAAGTGATAAAATCAGAAAGAATCCTATTTTCTTTGGACCTTATAAGTTTAGTAAGATAGTACGTGGACAATCTGCTACATTTGTTAGAAATCCATATTACTGGCGTGGTAAGCCTAACTTTGACAAAGTTGTAATCCAAGTGCTTAACCCTAATAACTCTTCACAAGCTCTTAAGTCACACAAGTTTGACATCATTGGTGTTCGTAATTCTCAATGGAAAGAAGTAAAGAATACTAAGGGAGTAAACTTTGTAGGAAACGTTGGATTAGGTTATTCTTATGTTGGATTTAAAGTAGGTAAATGGAGTGCCAAGAAGGGTAAGAACATAATGAACCCTAAGGCTAAGATGAATAATAAAGCACTTCGTCAAGCCATTGCTTATGGTATGAATATTGCACCAGTTTATAAGAGATATACTAATGGATTAACTTTCCAAATTCCAACATTGATACCTAAGCAATTTGGTGCATTCTATAATGGATCAGTTAAGCCATATACTCAAGATTTCAAGAAGGCTAACAAGCTTTTGGATGATGCAGGATACAAGAAGAAAGGTAAATGGCGTGTACAACCTAATGGCAAGCCATTAGTAATTCACTTTGCCGCAATGTCTGGTTCTGCAATTCAGGAACCTATTATTCAAAACTACTTGAAACAATGGCATAAGCTTGGATTGAACGTTAAATTGGCTGGCGGTCGTTTAATGGAAATGAACTCATTCTATGACAAAGTTATGCACGATGATCCTAGTGTTGATATGTTTATGGCTGCATGGGGCTTATCTAGTGAACCTTCACCAAATGACTTGTATAATGAAAAAGCACCTTATAACTTCACAAGATTTGTAACTAAGAAGAACTCAGAGTTACTTAAAGCTATTGATTCTACTAAGGCATTCAATAAGAAATATCGTATAGCTAAATTCCATGAATGGCAAAAATACATGGCTGATGAATTATATGTATTACCAGTAGCTAACAATTGGTCTATTACTGCAGTCAACTCTAAGATTAGTGGATACGATGCAAGTCCTTCAGCTAGTTGTAAATTCTGGATGAATTGTGGATTTATTAAATAGTTTACCTAAAAATAAATTTGTTAATAGAAAGTTTGATTGCTCTATAGTGATCAAACTTTTTTATTTGCTTTAATGAACCTTTTATTTGCTTTAAAAAATAGGTATAATTAGTTAGTTATAGGAAGGAATAATTCATGGTTTCAGAATCTTTTAAAAATGAATTGCAAGAAAAATATCAAATAAAATTTAATAATGAACAACTTTTGGAGCAGGCATTGACACATTCATCTTATTCTAACGAACATCAAGGATGTAAAAATTATGAAAAATTAGAATTTTTGGGTGATGCAGTACTTGAATTAGCGATATCGGATTATTTATATAGACATTTTCCTAATATGAATGAGGGAGAATTAACAAGAATGCGTTCCAATATTGTACGTACGGAGGGTTTTTCACAATTTGCTACTGAGTGTGGTTTTTCTAGAGAAGTAAAATTAGGCAAGGGCGAAGAGAAATCTGGTTCACGTACTAGACATACTTTATTAGAAGATGTTTTTGAAGCATTTAATGGTGCTTTATTTTTAGATCAAGGCATGCCTGCAGTACAACACTTTTTACATTTAACTGTTTATCCTTTAATTGCTGAGGGTGATTTTGATTCATCTCGAGATTATAAAACTGAATTACAAGAAAAATTACAAGTTAATGGAGCAATTGATATTCAGTATAAAGTGATTGATTCAGATGAAGCAAAGCCCCGATTTACGGTTCAGCTTATAGTAGCTGGTGAGAATATTTCGCAAGGTATTGGACGTAGTAAAAAAGCCGCTGAACAAGTTGCAGCTTCTGTTGCTTTGAAAAATATTTAGATTTGTAAGAAAAGGTGAAATTGTGCCATTAAAACAATTAGTCTTAAATGGTTTTAAATCATTTGCAGATAAAACAACGATTAATTTTAATAAGGGAATCACAGGGATAGTTGGCCCCAATGGTAGTGGTAAAAGCAATGTTACCGAAGCAATTAGATGGGTAATGGGAGAAAACTCTGCCAAAGCATTACGTGGTGAAAATATGCGTGATATTATTTTTGCTGGTAGTGAATTTAGAGGACCATTGAATAAAGCTGAAGTTTGTCTTATTTTTGACAATCACGATCGACAATTACATCTTGATTCTGATAAAGTAGCAATAATGCGTCGTATTTTGAGATCAGGTGATAGTGAATATTTTATTAATAATCAGTCAGTTCGTTTGAAAGATATCAGAACTTTATTTGTTGACTCTGGATTATCACAAAATAGTTTGGCCATTATTTCGCAAGGTAAAGTTGATCAAATTTTAAATTCTCAGGCAGAAGATAGAAGATATATTTTTGAAGAAGCAGCTGGTGTTTTGCATTTTAAGCAACAAAAATTAGTTGCTTTAAAAAAATTAGATGAAACTAATAACAATTTGATTAGAATTAATGATTTGGTTAAGGAGCTAAAAGCGAGAGTCGAGCCATTATCTGAAGAAAGTTCATTAGCTAAGCAATATAAATTTGAAAAGAAACAACTTGATCGAAAGTTGAAACAATTACTTGCATTAGAAATTGAATCGCTGGTGTTAGAAAAAAAAGAAATAGGTAGCAAATTATCTGATAGTAAAACAAATTTAGATCGTATAGATGAAGAAGTAAGTAGATCTCAAAAGGATTTAGAAGCTAAAAAGAAAAAATCTAAATTATTACATGAACAAAAAGATGATCATCAGAGTGCTTTACTACATATTACACAGGAGATAGCTCAATTAAGTACTGAATTGCAAATACAAAAGCAAAGTTTTGAATATGATGCTGCGACTGCTAAAGAATTTGAGCAACAACACCAAGAATTAATTGTTAGAAAAAATAAATTACAGCAAATTGTAATTAGTCAGCAAAATGATTTAGCTCAAGTTACTAATAATGCTCAACAGTTAGCAGATTTTAAGAAAAAATTAGGCTCAAAATTAAATATAACTCCTAACGAATTGAATCGCAATTTGGAGCTGGTTCGATCTGACTATATTCAGACTTTGCAAGATCAGACTACTAACAATAATCAGCAGGTGTTTTTAAAAAATGAGATACAAAGATTAACTAGAGCTGAAGATAGTCAAGTAGTTTCATTGTCTGAGCAAGTTCAGCAAAGTTCAGTAAAATTACACCAATTATTACAAGATAAGAAAAATTTAACGCAACAACATGAAGAATTAGCCGCTAAAAATAATCAGAAAACTAAAGAATATAACCTTATTTCCCAACATGGACAAAAACTTCAGGAGCAAATCAATCATCTTCAGAACATCTTATCGCAAAAGCAAGCACAAATTGACGGGTTAAAGAAATTACAACAACGTCATGACGGTTACTATACAGGAGTCAAATTTATTTTAAATAATATGAATAAATTTGCTGGTGCAATCGGTGTAGTAGGAGATTTGCTTAACTTTTCTCCTAAATTGGAAGCTGCATTGATTACGTCTTTGGGTTCAGGAGTACAAAGTGTAGTTACTATTGATAAAAATAGTGCTAAAGATGCTGTTGAATTATTAAAAAAATATCGTGCTGGTAGAGTAACTTTTTTACCTTTAGGTGGGTTGCGAAAAAATAAGATTCCTGATTCAACACTCAGAGTTATTAAATCGATGGATAAAGTTTTGGGTGTTGCAGAAGAACTGGTTACACCAACAATTGATAAGGATATTAGTGAAGTTATAAATTATTTACTAGGTAATGTTATTATTGTCGAAGATATGCAGACAGCATTGCAAGTGCAATCAAAAACTGGAGGATACTATCGAATTGTTACTTTAGATGGCGATATCATTAGCCCAGGTGGTAGTATTACGGGTGGTATACGCAATCAACGTACGAATTCGCCGTTGCAAATTAATTTACAAATTGCAGAATTGGAAGATAAAGTTGTTGTCGATTTGAAAAAGATGAAGTCTTTACGACAAGAATTAAGCCAATTGAATGATAAGATTCATCAGTTTGATATAACTATTCAAAAATATCAACGCCAATTATTGACACTTGAGAGTGAATTTAATAAGAGTAATTTAGACTATCAAGGGCAAAAAAAGGAAAATGATAGATTAAATCAGTTACTTTTGTTACAAACAAATGCTCAAAAGCAGAAACAAAGTGATATCGAAAAAATCAAAGGCCAGCTGGTTGAACAAGAAACATTGCAAAAAGTTATAGCAGACAAGCTTGTTAGTCAGAAGTCAAAAATGGAATCATTAAAGCGTGAGATAACGCAATTTGATAATGATCGCCAACATTTACAGGCTGAATTAGCTGACAATAGTTCTAAATTAGCTGTTGCTAACAACAAATGTGCTAACTTACAAGAACAGATTAAACAGAATCAGGAACAAGCATTGCTAGTTGAAAAGCAATTGCAATCTTTAGCAATTAAAATGCATGATTTAGATGCTAAAAAAAATAATACGCAAAATGAAGAAACTTTGAACCAAAAGATTGCGATGAAAAAGTCCAGTCAAGAAAAATTAACTGCTGATTTAACTGAATTAAATACACAATTAGGTAAGATAGATGCTGAATTAAATCAGTTAGAGTCGCGGGCTTCTAGAGATTATGAATTAAGAAAAAATCTTGCTGATAATCACAAAAAATTATCTATTGATATTACCAAACTTTCTGATAGTATCAGACATAAATTAGATATTTTATCTCAGGATTATGATATTAGTTATGAAGCTGCTTTAGATATGGTTGAAGGTGAACATAACTTGCAAAAGCAGCAAGATTTAGCAAAAGATGTAAAATTGCACAAAATGTCTATTGCTGAAATAGGTCCTGTTAATTTAAATGCTATTGATGAGTATCAGGAAGTAAAAACAAGGTATGATTTTTTATCTGAGCAACAAAATGATTTGTTATCTGCACGTAAAAATATCGAAGTTTCTATGTCTAAACTTGATAATGAAGTGAAAAAACGATTTGAAGATACTTTCTTAAAAATAGCTCAAAAATTTAAAACTATATTTCCTATTATGTTTGGTGGCGGACATGCTCAGTTGATGATGGTTGATCCTAAAAATATATTAGAAACTGGAATCGAGATTGTGGCACAACCACCTGGCAAGAAATTACAAAGTTTGAGTTTATTATCTGGTGGAGAAAGAGCTTTAACAGCGATAACTTTATTATTTGCGATGTTAGAAGTGAGTCCTGTTCCTTTTTGTATTCTAGATGAAGTTGAAGCGGCTTTGGATGAAGCCAATGTAGTTCGTTTTGCAGATTTTTTAAATAAATATGAATTACAAACACAATTCATTGTCATTACTCATCGAAGAGGTACGATGAAAAAAGTTAATAATTTATATGGTGTAGTCATGCAAGAATCAGGTGTTTCTCAAGTTTTATCAGTGTCATTAACTGATGATCAAAATAGGTGAGGTAGTAATGGGATTATTTAATAAGTTAAAAGAAAAATTATTGGGTAAAACAGAAGAAAATAAAGATTCAGAAATTACAAAAAAAGACAATGATATTCAAGCTACATATGATCGTGGCTTGAAAAAGACTAGTAATTCTTTAGGTGAAAAACTTAATTCATTTTTAGCACAGTTTAGAACAATTGATGAAGATTTTTTTGATGATTTGGAAGATTTATTAATTGAAGCAGATGTGGGCTATGAGACAGCAGAAATGCTGACTGATGAATTACGAAATGAGGCTAAGCTTAAAAATGTTAAAGATAGCAAATTGTTAAAAAATGTTATTGTTGAAAAATTAGTCGAATTATATGAACAAAATAATACTAAAGATAGTAAGCTAATCCTTAAAACTGGAGATATGCCTGCTGTGTTCTTATTTGTTGGCGTAAATGGAGCAGGTAAGACAACAACCATTGGTAAATTAGCTAAAAAATTAAAAGATGCAGGTAATTCTGTGATGTTAGTAGCAGCAGATACTTTTAGAGCGGGTGCTGTAGAGCAATTAAAAGCATGGGGTCAGCGTGTAGATGTGCAGGTGATTAGTGGCAATACTAATGCTGATCCTTCATCAGTGGTTTATGAGGGGTTAGAATGTGCTGTTAAGAATCATATAGATTATTTATTGGTTGATACTGCTGGTAGGTTGCAAAATAAGGTTAATTTGATGAATGAATTAGACAAGATAAATCGTACAATACATCGAAAAATACCAGATCAACCGCAAGAAATATTATTAGTTATTGATGGGTCTACTGGACAAAATGCTTTAAATCAGGCTAAGGAATTTGATAAGATAACAAAATTAACAGGATTAGTGTTGACTAAATTAGATGGTTCTTCCAAAGGTGGAATCGTTTTAGCGATTAGAAATGAAATGTCATTACCTGTAAAATTAGTTGGCTTAGGAGAAAAAGCAGAAGATTTAGCAGAGTTTGATGCAGAAAAATTTGCGATTGGGTTATTCCATGAGTTGATTTAGAGTTGCTTTGAGGAGGAAATATTTAGATGAAAAAATTAAGTGCTTGTACAACAATATTAGTGGGTAAAAAAGCTACGATAGATGGGTCCACAATGATTGCTCGTAATGACGATACATATAGTCCAATTACACCACAAAAATTTATTATTCAGAAAGCAGAAAAAAATAATAAGGGACGCATTATTAAATCTTATTTAAATAATTTTCAGATGGAATTGCCAGAAAATGCTCAACGTGTGCCAGCTGTACCTAATGTTGATTATAAAAAATTAGGTTACTATGATGAAAGTGGAATTAATGAATGCAATGTGGCAATGTCTTGTACTGAGTCAACTTATGGTAATGAAAGAACTTTAGCTTTTGATCCATTAGTAGTAGATGGGTTAGATGAAGATTGTATGCAAACAGTTGTTTTACCTTATATTAAGTCAGCTCGTAATGGAGTTGAGTATTTAGGTAAATTGATCACTAAGTATGGAAGTGCTGCAGGTAATTCTGTTTTATTTGGTGATAAAGATGAAGTATGGTATATGGAAATTGTAACGGGTCATCATTGGGTGGCTCAAAGAATTCCTGATGATTGTTATGCTATTGCTGCTAATAGAGTATCTATTGAAAATGTTGATTTTACAAATGCAGATTATTTTATGTGGAGTGATGGAATTAGGGAATTTGTTGATGCACATCATTTGAATCCAGATCATCATGGATGGAATTTCCGCCATATATTTGGTACGTACACTGAGCAAGACAGACATTATAATACTAGTCGTGTATGGTATGGGCAAAAATATTTTAATCCAGATATTGAGCAGGATCCTCAAGATGGTGATCTGCCTTTCATCAGAAAAGCTAACAAATTAATTACACAAGAAGATATTGAATTTGTCTTGGGATCTCACTATCAAAATACTCCATATGATCCATTTGGTCATGGAACTGATGAAGAAAAACATATGTATCGTCCAATTGGATTAAATAGAACGCAAAATGCACATATTTTGCAAATTAGAAATGATGTTGATGCTGATAAAGCAGGCATTATGTGGTTATGTATAGGTGGACCTACTTTTACACCATTTATTCCATTTTTTGCTAATATGAGTGACACTGATGCATCATTTAATAATACTAGTTTAACTTATAATCAAAATGATGCTTGGTGGTACTATAAATCATTAGCCAGTTTAGTGGAGAGCCATTATCCACAATTTGTGCAACTTAATATTAAATATTTAGAAGAACTTAATCGTTATTACCGTGGAAGAATAGAAGAAATTATTGCTAATAGTGAAGGTCTTGCAGGTACTAAGTTAACTGAATATTTAACATCGGAAAATCAAAAAACTGTCAAGCATACTAAGAAGTTATCTGATGAGCTTTTTGGCAAAATGTTTACAGAGTCTATTAAGATGTCTAAATTAACATTTAGTATGGATAAAAATTTATAATATAAAATATTTATAGTTATTTGGCATACAATTGGTTATTTAATATAATATACTAATAAATATATTGATATTTGTTAAAATGATATTTAAATTGGAATAAGGGTGATGGCAATGACAATAACACCAATGGAAATTCATGATAAAGTATTTCCAATAGTTAAAAATGGGTATAGTGCGGAAGCTGTTGATGAATTTCTTGATCAGATTATTGATGATTATGCAGATGTACTTGATCGCAATGTTGATTTAAAGAACGAAAATTATAAACTTAAGAAACAAATAAGGGATGCATCTTCTGACAATACGCAAATACGTCAGCACATGGTAGAAGTTCAAGAACAAGCAAGACAAATTGTAAATCAAGCACGTGTTACGGCTCAACAAATAATTGACGATGCTAAGGATAAATCAGATAGCATGTTAGCTGATACACAAAAGCAACTTGTTCAACAACAAAATATGTTAGAACAATATAATACATTGATGAATGATTATGAATTGCTTAAAACTGAGGTTGCAAATTTTATTCATGATACTAAGGCTAAATTAAATGAACAAGTCAAAGAATTAGATGATAAGGATTGGCAGATATATTTAGATAAGCATTATGGTAGGCCTCGTTTGTATCCTGCTGATGGTTCACAACCAATTAAAACCGATGATTCAGATAATCTTATTGATGAGGAAGGTTTAATTAAACCAGAAGATATAGATAAATATCAAGAATATATACCTGCAGAAAACTTTGATGAAGATATTGACAACAATACTGATACTGAAGTAAACTCTGATAATGAGAAAGAAGATACTCATAAGATTTTAGAAGGCGATAATCCTACTGTCGTGGAAACAGTAGAAGATGAAAATAGTAATTCTGATTCACTTTCCAGACCTAAGATTATCTTCCCTGATGATTATAAAGATCATAATTAAAGTAAATCGACAGTAAAACAAGTAGATGAAACAGCGAGCTATTAGATGGTGAGAGATTAGCGATATCGAAAATGTTGATCAGCTGCCAATTGATTTACCGTAATCTATACGTTACATGAAATATGAGTGGAACATTTTTATGTTCAAGTTAGGTGGTACCACGAAAAACTTCGTCCTATTTTGGGCGAAGTTTTTTGTTTAGAAAGGAAAAATATGAAAATAAAAGATACACTTAATTTAGGTAATACTAAATTTAAAATGCGTGGAAATCTTCCAGTTCGTGAAGCTGAATGGCAAAAGCAATGGGAGGATAACAATTTATATGAACAAAGACTTAAATTAAATGAAGGACATCCTCGTTTTGATATGCATGATGGACCTCCTTTTGCTAATGGTAATATTCATATGGGGCATGCATTAAATAAAATATCTAAAGATATTATTGTTAGATATAAAAATATGCGTGGCTTTTATGCTCCATTTGTTCCTGGATGGGATACTCATGGATTACCTATTGAACAGCAATTAGCTAAAAAAGGTGTTAAGCGTAAAGAATTAAATATGGCTGAATATCGTCAGATGTGCCATGATTATGCTTTGAGTCAAATTGAAAAGCAACGTCAAGATTTTAAGCGACTAGGTGTAATGGCTGATTGGAATCATCCATATATTACTTTTCAACCCCAATTTGAAGCTCAAGAAATTAGAGTATTTGGCGAAATGTACAATAAAGGTTATATCTATAAGGGTAAAAAACCTGTATATTGGTCATGGTCTTCTGAGTCAACTTTAGCAGAAGCAGAAGTTGAATATAAAGATGTTGAAGCAAATTCGATTTTCGTTGCTTTTAAGTTGATTGATGGTAAGGATCTTTTGGACACTGATAATACTTATTTGATTATCTGGACTACTACACCATGGACAATTCCTGCCAATGAGGCTATTTGTGTAAATCCTAAGTTTGATTATTCCTTAGTTCAAGTTAATGACAAGAAGTTTGTTGTAGCTACTGGCTTGTTAGAAAAAGTTGCTCAAGAAATTGGCTGGGACGAATATCATGTTGTTAAAAGCTTTAAGGGCTCAGAGATGGAGTATATGAAAGCTAAACACCCTATATATGATAAAGAGAGTTTAGTTATTGAAGGATTCCATGTTACTTTAGATGATGGTACTGGTTTGGTTCATACCGCACCTGGATTTGGTGCAGATGACTTTAATGTAGGATTAAAATATAACTTACCAATTTTTAGTCCAGTAGATGGTCAAGGAAATTATACTGATGAAGTGCCTGAATTGGCTGGAATGTTTTATCAAGATGTTGATAAATTAATGCTTGAAAAGCTTAAAGCGTGCGGTGCATTACTTAAGTTAAAAGTCTTTACTCACTCTTATCCACATGATTGGCGTACTAAAAAACCTGTTATTTTTAGAGCTACGACACAATGGTTTGCATCTATTGAACCATTCCGTCAACAAATTCTTGATGAAATTGATAAAGTTAATTTTTTGCCAGATTGGGGAAAAATCCGTCTTTACAACATGATTAAAGATAGAGGAGATTGGGTCATTTCACGTCAACGTGCATGGGGAGTTCCATTACCAATCTTTTATGCAGAAGATGGAACACCGATTGTCACTCCTGAAACAATTGAACATATTGCCAAGATTTTTGAAAAAGAGGGCTCTATGGCATGGTTCACTAAAACAGCTAAAGAATTGTTACCTGATGGATTTACTTCATCTCATTCACCTAATGGTGAATTTACGAAAGAAAAAGATATATTAGATGTATGGTTTGATTCTGGTTCATCTCATACAGCAGTTATGGCACAAAGACCAGAATTGAGTTATCCTGCTGATTTATATCTTGAAGGTAGTGATCAATATCGTGGTTGGTTTAATTCTAGTTTGATTACCTCTGTTGCTATTTCAGGCAAAGCACCATATCGCCAGATTTTGTCTCAAGGTTTTGTTTTAGATGATAAAGGTCATAAGATGTCTAAATCATTGGGAAATGTTATTGCACCAAATGATGTAATTAAACAAATGGGAGCTGAAATCATTCGTTTATGGGTAGCTGGTGCGGATACAACTTCCGATGTTGCTGTTTCTCAAGATATCTTGAAACAGGCAGCTGAGAGTTATCGTAAAGTTAGAAATACTATGCGATTTATGTTGGCTAATACTTCTGATTTTGATCCAAAAAAGAATACAGTACCTTATGATGAAATGTCTGGTGTTGATCAATATATGGAAGTTAAACTGAATAAGTTGTTAGCAGAATGTTTAGATGCATATGATCATTATGATTTTACTTCTGTATATAAGAATGTATTTAGTTTCTTGTCTAATGATCTGTCATCATTCTATTTAGATTTTGCTAAAGATGTTTTATATATTGAATCAGAAGATGGTCAAGCTCGCCGCTCGATGCAAACTGTCATATATGATTTCTTAGTTAAATTGGCAAAATTGTTGACGCCTATTTTGCCACATACAATGGAAGAAATTTGGAGTTATTTAAAAGAACCAGAAAAATTTGTACAATTGACAAATATGCCTGAAGTACAACATTTCGCTAATGAAAATGTGATTTTAAGCAACTGGAAGAGATTTATGACATTAAGATCTGATGTTTTAAAGGCTCTAGAAGATGCTAGAAATAAAAAAGTAATTGGTAAATCTTTTGAAGCACATGTTATCTTATATCCGAAAGCAGATACTGCTGAATTATTAGAATCTTTAAATGCAGATGTTCGTCAAATATTGATAGTATCTGATTTAACTATCGAAAATGAGACGAAAATGCCACAGAATGTAGAAGAGTTTGCTACTGCTGGTATAGTTGTTGAACATGCACAAGGTGATGTTTGCCCAAGATGTCGTCGTACAACTAATGATTTTTGTAAGAATGGTAGCTTATCTAATTTATGTTCTAGATGTGCAGATATTGTTTTGAAAAATTATCCTCAAGTGTCAGAGGAAGGACTTGAAGAGTAATGAGGACAGGCATAGTTAAGCAATTTGATAGTCGGTCTCCTTATGGATTTATTGAAGATGATTTGACAGGAGCTTCATATTTTGTTTTTTATAAATCAATTAAAGAAAGTGGCTATAAAAGATTAGAAGTTGGACAGCGTGTACGTTATCAACTTGCACAGGGTAAAAAAGGTTTGCAATGTATTAACGTTTATGTTGAAAACAATGAGAGAGGATAATTAAGATGGATATAAGAGAAGAAGAAATTTCTAGAAAACGTATTTTTTCTGGAAAATTGATCGATCTGGATGTCGAAACCATTAGTTTGCCTAATGGCAAGACCGCTCTGCGTGAGATAGTTAATCATCCTGATGCTAGTGCAACAATTGCTATAAATAATCAAAATAAAATGCTGTTGGTAAGGCAATGGCGTGAAGCTATTAAGCAAGAAACTTTAGAGATACCTGCGGGATTAATTGATGATACGGATGCTTCACCATTGGATGCAATGAAACGTGAATTAAATGAAGAAGGTGGATATCGGGCAGAATATTGGGAAAAGATTTCTGAATTTTATTCATCATGCGGTTTTTGTAATGAAAAATTGTACTTATTTTATTGTGATACTTTGACTAAAGTAGAAAATAAGCGTCCATTGGATGATGATGAATTCCTCACTCAAGTCTGGTATAGTTTAGATGAGTTGAAACAATTGCTTGCACAAGGTATGATCGTTGATTCAAAGACTGTAATGGCTATTAATTTATGGGAAAATATGGTATTAACGGGTAATCGTAAGAATGACTGAAAAAAGGTCTGAGTATATTAAAGAAAAAAGAAAAAAAGCTCTTTTTGGTTTCTTTAAGAAAAAAGGTCGCCATGCAGCTGATAATTCTGATTTAAAAGATAATATATCAAATGATGAAGTAATAGACCGTCCAAAATTAACCAAAGAGGAAAAAAGCAAACGATTAAAACGCTTTTTAAATCGAGCAATAATTATTGAATTGATTTTATTAGCTTTGGTATTATTATACTTATTGAAGTTTTAGGGGATTTAATAGTGAAGATTGCAATCATAGTTCCAATGGCTGAAGAGGCAGAGTATTATCATACTAATTTTCAATTTAATGAAATTAAAAAGTATGGTATAACCGAATACAGTCATGGTTTTATAGGTAATAATGAGGTTTTTATAGGTCTTTCTGGAATAGGTAAGGTAAATGCCGCCATGAATATTACCTCATTATTAGTTAATGAAAAAATTGACCTAATATTTATCACTGGTTCAGCAGGTGCGTTGCAAACTAATATTCATCAGTATGATCTTGTTTGTCCTGATGCATTTCGTTATTTTGATGCACATAATACTATGGCGGGAGATTATGTAGAAGGGCAGATACCCCAAGAACCTGCTGAATATGACTTAAATAGTATGTTACGTGATGATTTTATTAAGTATTTACAGGCAAAAAAAATAAGATATTTTTCAGGATTAGCTGTTACTGGTGATAGTTTTATTGCAACATTTGAAACTAAGAATGCTATTTTGAAAAACTTCCCGGATGCACTTTGCGTGGAGATGGAAGGGGCTGCTTTTGCTCAAGTTGCATCTAAATTTGGCGTACCGCTAGTTGCACTGCGAGCTATTTCAGATAATGCTGCCAATGAAGCTGCTGTTGATTTTGATATCTTTGTCAAAAATGTTGCTAAAAAAGCTGCAAGTATTATTTGCGATTATTTGAAAAATTAATTTATAAAGGGTTAGATTGGTTTGAAAAAGAATATATATTTAGATAATGCAGCTACTACACCGGTTTCGCCATCTGTAGCTGCCAGAATTAACGACGAAATGCTTGATGATTTTGGAAATGCATCAAGTCAGCATTATTTTGGACGTAAAGCTCGTGCAGCTGTAGAAGTCGCTAGAAACATTATTGCTGATTCCATCAACGCAAAAGCAAATGAGATTGTATTTACTTCAGGTGGTACAGAAAGTAATAATACTGCGATTTATGGTACAGCTAAATTACGTAGTCATTTAGGTAAAAAAATTATTACTACTAAAGTGGAACATCCATCAGTGTTAAATCCAATGAAAGATTTGGAATCGAAAGGTTACAATATAGTTTATTTGGATGTTGATCAAACGGGTCATATTTCTTTAGAGCAGTTAAAAGATGAGTTAACGGATGATACTATTCTGGTATCCATCATGTCAGTTAATAATGAAGTAGGTTCTATTATGCCAATTGAAGAAATTGGTCAGTTGGTCAAAGGTACTAATGCTTTATTTCATGTTGATGATGTTCAAGGATTTGGTAATATAGATATTGATGTTCAAAAGTCAAATATTGATTTAATGTCGACGTCAGCTCATAAAATAAATGGTCCTAAATTTTTGGGATTTTTATATGAAAAAGAAGGAATAAATTTGCCACCATTATTATTAGGTGGTGAGCAAGAATTAAAGCGTCGACCTGGTACAGAAAATGTTCCTGCTATTTCTGGTTTTGGTGTTGCAGTTAAAGAATCAAATATTGATAAAAAAGAACAACAAAAGAAATATCAAAATTTACAGAATATTATTATTAATAAATTGAAACATGATCATGTTGATTTTGAAGTTAATGGTAGTATCTCTGGATCTGTTTCACATCATGTTTTAAATTTATGGCTGAAAGGAATAGATACAGCCTTGGCTATCACCAATTTAGATTTAGCTGGTTTTGCTGTATCTGGAGGATCTGCTTGTACAGCAGGATCTTTACATCCATCGCATGTTTTAGCTGCAATGTATGGTGAATCATCTCCACGTTTAAGAGAGTCGATTAGAGTATCTTTTAGTAGATTTACTAGTGAGGACGATGTAACTTCTTTTGCAGCAGAATTAGCTAATATGTGCAAAAGGTTAGTATAGTTAGCTTAATTTTAATGAGCAATCAAGCACTAATATAGCTTGGTTGCTTTTTGATACTATGGGATATATATTTAGAATTAATAGTCAAATTTATTAGTTATGGAGTGATGACCTATCGGAAAAATAAGAATACATAATATTGTTGTTTATACACACAATGGAGTTTTTGCAGAAGAAAAAATTTTGGGTCAAAGGTTAGAAATTGATTGTGAAATATCTTATCCGATTGAACAAAAAGTAATTCATGATAGCTTATCTGAAACAATAAGTTACGTTGATATTTATGAATTAATAGTAAAATATGCACAAGAGCAAAGTTTTAATTTAATTGAAACTTTAGCAAATAAATTGGCAGATAAGATTTTATCTGAATATAGCATGATAATTTCTGTTCAATTGAAAGTAAGAAAATACGGTGTTCCTATGGCTGGAGCTTTTGATGATATAGAAATAGAGGTTTTTAAAAAGCAAAAATGAAGTCAAAAGCATATTTGAGTGTGGGAAGTAATATTGGTGATAGACTTAATAATATAGTCCAAGCCGTCAATTTATTGCGAAGTAATAAACATATCTATAATGTAACAGTATCTTCAGTATATGAAACCGAACCGGTAGGCAATGTTGAACAGCAGAATTTTTATAATATAGGTATTAAGATAGAGACAGATTTAGATCCTTTTTTACTATTAGAAGCATTACATGATATAGAGCAAAAATTACATCGAAAGAGATTGGTTCGTTGGGGACCTAGGACTATTGATTTAGATATTATTGATTATGAAAATTATCAAATTAAAACTGATATTTTGACGTTGCCCCACAAAGAAAGAGATAATAGGAAGTTTGTATTAGAACCATTGTTAGAGATTAGCAAAGATGATCCAGCATATCATAACCTATTACAAGAAAAGATTAAGTGTACTAAAGATACGAATTGGATCAAAGTAGTGCAGCAAAGTGAGGTATTTAATGAATCAACAAAAAATTGAACATGCAGTTAGAGAATTATTAGTGGCAGTAGGTGAAGATCCTGATCGCAGTGGATTAGTAGAAACACCTAAACGAGTAGCTAAGATGTATCAAGAAATCTTTTCGTCACTCAATCATCGACCAGAAGACTTTGCAAATTATAAAAAATTTCATGTAGATAGTAATCCAGAAATGGTATCGATTAATCATATACCTATCTATTCTATGTGCGAGCATCATTTATTACCATTTTTTGGATATGCTGATATCGCATATATTCCTAACAATAATATGGTCTTAGGATTAAGTAAAATTCCGCGGTTAGTTGAATTTGTTAGCAAAAAGCCAACGATGCAAGAAAAGATTACTACTGATATTGTTAAACAATTAGCTAAATTCATTAATCCTAAAGGAATAGCAGTTGCTATTAAAGCACGGCATTTATGTATGGAAATGCGAGGTATTAATAAATATGGCCAATATACTTACACTTCAGACTATGCTGGATTATTTAATGAAGATGATAGGTTAAAGCAAGAATTTTTAAAGCAGCGAGGATAAAATATTTGCTAAGTTATGAAGAAATTATTTCGGGATTTAGTCAAAAAATGCTGGCAGGGGATCATAATCATGTAGTTTTTTTACGTAACATAAAAAAAAGACTAGGTTCACCAGAGCAAGCTTTTAAAACTATTCATATTGCTGGAACTAATGGTAAAGGTTCAACGGGTATGATGATTAAAGGCGTTTTAGAGCATGCAGGATATAAAGTAGGATATTTTAATAGCCCTGCTTTAATAGATGATCGGGAACAGATTTCTATTAATAATATATTGATTAGTAGAAATGATTTTGTAGCTACATACTATGAAATTTTAAATAAGTTAAGCCCAGATGAAAGTGCCAAGATTAGTGTATTTGAGTGGTGGACGTTGATTATGCTTGTTTATTTTGCTAATAAAAAAGTTGATTGGGCAGTGATTGAATGTGGCTTAGGTGGAACAGATGATGCAACTAATATTATAAATGCACCAGAATATGCTATTTTTACGCATATTGCATTAGATCATATTCATATTTTAGGTGATACTGTAGAAAAAATTGCTAAAGCTAAGTCAGGAATTATTAAATATGGAACGAAGGCTACTATTATAGCTCCTTTACAGCAAAAAGCTGTTGTTAATATTATCAAAGAAAAATGTAGTCAAGCCCAAGTGCCATTAATTTTATCTGATGATATAGCCAAAATTAAGGTTCATAATAGCAAAATAAATATAATTGCAACAGATTTCACATTGGAAAGTTCTTTTTCCTTATTGGGTGAATATCAAAGAGAAAATTTAAAAACAGTTATCGCTTTGGTTAAGCAATTAATGCGTGAAAAAGTTTTAATTAGTTTAATGCCTTTAAAGCAAATGTTGGAAACGATTAAAATACCAGCAAGGTGTGAAAAAATAGCCTCTTTACCTGATGTTCTTATAGATGGAGCACATAATCCAGATGCTGCATATAATCTTGCTCAAACTATCATCAGTTTGCGACATGGTCGTAGAGTGATTATGATTTTAGGATTTTTGAAGGATAAGAATTATCAAAAAATGATTCAAATTTATCAAGAAATATCGCATGATTTTATTTTGACAGAACCTGATAATCTACAACGCAAATTGCCTGTTGCAATTTTGGCTCAAAATTTCAAAAACCATGTAATGCAAGCTGTGAATGTAAGATCTGCTCTCAAAATAGCTCGTCAAAATGCTAAACCTGATGATCTTATTGTGGTTACAGGTTCATTTTATTTAGTGAAAGATTTAATAAACGATGATTAGTAATGAAATGAATTTTGTTATAGCAAGTAATAATATCAAAAAAGCTAAAGAATTAGAGAATATTTTATATCATTTAGGATATAAAAGTATAATTTATAGCGAATTGATGCCTTATATTCAGTTTCCTAATGAACAAAATAATAGTTTAGAGCAAAATGCCTGTACGAAAGCAGAATTTATTAGTAATTATTTGAATAATGAACTGGTGATAGCTGATGATACAGGATTATATTTAGATGCTTTTCCGCAAGAATATGGTGTTAGTACCAAAAGACAATTGATGAAAGAATGTAAGAATGGTAATTTTAATCAATATTTGCTCAATAAGGTTAAAGAAAAAGATAGAAAGATGACTTTGAGGTCTGTAGTCGCATTAGCTCAAAATGGTGTAATAATTGCTAAAGGAGCAGGGAAAATGCGGGGTAAAATTGCTTTAGAGGAATTAGGAAATATGTCTACAGGATTTGACAAAATAGTAATTCCTGATGGATCTACTAAAACAATAGCTCAAATGGATTGGAACACTCGCTTTTTATATTTGCATCGAGCAATAGCGCTGCAGAATCTTTTAAAGAAAAGGAATTTTAGTTAATGGAAATAAAAGAAATTAAATATGACAAAATAAATATTGAGGGACTACCCTTACAAATTATCAAGAGAGATATTTTGCAAAGACAAGAGATTGTCTTGTCTTGGCAGGATATTGAATGTGTGGAAAATAAAATAATAGATTTTTTGAATCATTTTGATATTCCGCTTTTTAGATGCGAAAATACTATTCAATTTCTTTTTCCAATAACTGCTTTAAAAATATTAGCAGCTAAATCTAAAATATTATGGCCAGATGATGAAAAATTAGCATTAAGTATTGATGCAATTATTAAATCTCATTGCATTATTTGGAAAGCAGGTCGTTTTACTTTCGATATTACTGATAAGCCATTAGTTTATGGTATTTTAAATGTTACCCCCGACTCATTTTATGATGGTGGTCAATATTATGCACCAGAAGATATGAAAAAACATATTGCGAATATGGTTGATTCAGGTGCAGATATTATTGAAGTAGGTGGACAAACTACTAAACCAGGAGGATATGTTGAAGTTAAGCCTGAAGAGGAAATTATGCGGACGATTCCTGCTATTAAATTTATTCATGATAAATATCCTAATATAGCCATAGCTATTGATACTTATAAGTTACCAGTAATGCAAGCTGCTATTGAAGCTGGGGTTGATATCATTAATGATGTTAGAGCATTTGATTCTTATCAAAAACGAGCATTAATGGCTAAAAGCGATGTGGGATTAGTTACTATGCATAGTAGTCGTGAACATGAGTATGATAATTTAAGTGATGAGATGATAAAATTTTTTAAAGATAATTTAAAAACACTTATAGATGCTGGCATTGATTTAAATAGAATTATTTTAGATCAAGGTATTGGTTATGCTAAGGTAGCTGATGGTTATCAAGATTATACGATGATGCGTAATCTTGATCAGTTGATTTTTTCTCTATATCGAAGTTTTCGGAGCTTACGTCAATTAGAAAGAGTAGCAGAACAAAGTGAAGATTTGGATAATTTAAGGATATTTCACTACTGTGTGGAGCTGATGATAGGATATAAAGAGAAGACAAGCAAACAAATTGGAAAGAATATCAATTATATAGCCTGTCTTGCAACTGTAGTGGGGAAAATAAGCTATGAAGACAAAATGGATATGTCTATTTTGATGCAAAAAATAGTTGATGTGATTTAGAAAAAAGATGTTTATTTTCAAAAGTAATATGGATAATCGTTTCGATCAGACATGCGAATACATATTAAAATTAAAGCGAGCAGAATTATTTTTTCATGGAATTAAAAAACAAGATAAAACGAAGGCTCGTTTGTATCATGCTATACTTGAATACTATTATGCTAACGATAAAAAAGAAAGATATATGAGGATTTTAAAATAAGAAAACGCTGTTAAATTCGCAGCGTTTTTTATATATCTTCTTAAAATATTTGTACACACAAATTACAGCTAAAGTGTTTTTGGGGAATCCCCAAACCCCTATGTATCTTATAGGCTGATTTTTGCAACTTATTGGAAAAAAGCTCACAAAACTTATTAATGAGCCATACTAAATAATGTCAAGTGTGACAAATTTTAAACAAAGGGGAAACTTAAATGAAACCTAGTAAACAAACATTTGCACTTTATGGATTGCTATCTGGTTTAATTTATGGGCTTGTTTTCTTGTTTTGGAAAGGATAAAAAGTTATGGAACAACTAGAAATTTCAGAATTTCAAACACAAGGTTTTGAAGTCAAAAAACTAGATACAGATGATTTCTTATCTAGTGACCAAATGAACTGGAGTGTAACATTATGCTGCTGTCCATGTTGCTGTTGTTGTGGTTAGTTTATTAACCCGTCAATAAAGCACTATAGTGATTCATTGCTTTTCAATTGTATTCTATAGTGCTTTTTTATCCATAAATTAGGGAATTGTGAGTATGAGAACAAATATTACTTATTATATGTCGTCAGAGGTAAAAATTTATATCAAGGATGGAACAAATATTTATGAATTGAACATATGATTATGAGTTTTATCTCAAAAAAAGACATCCAAGGTGTAGATGCAGTGACAACAGAAGACTTCATAAAGTTTAAAATTTTTAATCCGTTTATAGACTTACAAGAACTTATTAAAATTATTGATTCTAAATTATGGTTTTCAGAAGAGTCATATTATTTTGCTTTGTCAGAAATAGAACAAGAGAAGGCTTTAATCAGCTCTAACGTCAGTAATTTGTTGAGCAAAATTATTTGTACAAACCATAAACGAGGAGAGAATGTTACGTTTGAAAATTATAAGGAGTGGTTTTTAAAAGTATTATCTTCAATGAGTTGTATGACAATCTCTAATCAAATTAAAAAAAGTAATGATTTGCCTAGAGATTTTGTCGATTTTTCTAAGTTGAAAAGCAGTTCAAATAGTGGTGTCCTTAATTATAATGATGTTGATTTTTTCTACTCATATATAAAATTAGCACTTTTAGATATTCCCAATTTTTCTAGTTTTTATTTCTTACAAAATTTTTCGAATCATATTAATAAAAGTTTGAAGAAGTTGAGGGATTCAGGTATTTATTATGCATTTTGCTTTTGTAAATATCATAGAGAATATGTAGAGTTTTTTCTAGTTATTTCAATAAACCAAACAGTTCCAAATTGCTGTGACTATATTATTGACGAACTAGGTTCTATCTATGAAGCTTATGATTATTATGAAAACCAGAATACCGGAGTACAGGACTTTAAGGAAGACCTGTGTGCAATATATTTGACAGATACATTTATTGAGAGCAATGTTCCTGAATTTACTTCTGTTCAAAGAGGTTTTATTAATAAAATAATTTTGATGCTGGGTGGTGGCTAAAGTGAATAATGTTTTTGAAATATCAAATATTACTAAATCATTCAAAAATAAACAAATTTTAAAAGGTGTTGACTTGATTGTGAATAGAGGTGATATCATTGGGCTTTTAGGTTTGAATGGTGAAGGAAAGTCCACTTTAATAAAAATAATTTTAGGTATACTTTCTCAAGATTATGGGGAGGTTAAGAGAAATTTCGATATTAAATCTGATGTTGGTGTTATGTTACAGGAAATTTCTATGCCTGAGAAGATGAAGGTATACGAATGGCTAGATATGGTGAAATGCTTTTCAACAAACTCTAAATCAGTCGAAAGTGTTTTAGATAGTGTTAACTTAAGAACAGTTAGGAATAAATATTGTGATTCTTTATCAGGTGGACAACAAAGACGAGTTCAATTTGCTACTGCGATTATTAATAATCCTAAAGTATTGATATTGGATGAACCAACAGTAGGTATGGATGTAGTATCAAAAAAAGCATTTTGGGAGACATTAAACACATTTTCGTTCAGTAAAGATTTGACAATAATCTTAATTAGTCATGATATGGAGGAAGTTGCTGAATTCTGTAACAGAGTACTAATTTTGTCAAAGGGGCTGCTAGTTTCAGATAGTAAAATGACTGATATTCAGGATAGAATCGAAAAAAACTCATCATATTCAATAGATAAGAGTCAAATAACTCAAGAACAATTAGAAGTAGTAACAAAGTTTAGCTTTGAAGAGACTGATTCTGAAATAAAATTTACGTATCAAATGATAGATGAAGTAGTATCTGTAGGAAAAATTCCTATTTCGATTATAAAAAAGAATCGAAGTAATCTACGTAAATATTTTATGGAGGTATTAGAAAATGAACCAAGTGAGTAGTCTTTTCTTTTTAATATGGCTAGATATAAAAAGGGTTTTCAGGGACACCAAATATGTATTATTTATTATTGCTTTGCCAGTTATTTTTTATATTATATATACAGCGATTTTTCCTGAGAATGCTAATGTTAACGGCGTTTCGTGGTCAGAGTACTGTTTGATTTCTATGATTGCTTTTGGTATTATGGGGAATGCAATCAATCTACTTGGTACTAAAATTGCAGATGAACGAAAAAAACAATGGTATACTTATTTGAAGGTATCTCCAGTTAATTCTACTTATTATGTAATAAGTCATGTGTTTTCATATTTGTTGATTTCAGTTGCTTTTACGTTTCTTATGTTTGTAGTTGCCTACCTCTATAAGGGAATCAATTTAGGAGTACTTGAAATGATTAATATAGGAATTACACTAAATATCGGAAGCATTGTATTTTTAATTATGGCCTTGTTAATCGGTAGATTAGATAGTTTGTCTCAACCAATTGGAACCATAACGTATTTAGTACTTTCTTTTTTGGGTGGTTTGTGGATGCCAGTGGCTGCTATGCCCAAGTTTCTTTCTCAGATCGCAACTTTCTTGCCATCATATAACTATGCTCGCCTGGGATGGGGATTATTGGAAAATAAAGGCATTGATGTTAAATCTGTAGCCATTCTCTTTATTTATATTATATGCTTCTTGGGAATCTATATCTTATTACAGAGAAAGGAGCAGGCTAATTAGGAGGTATTTTGAAAATAAAAGAGTATTTTGGGAGTATATCTCAATTAGAGAAAAAGTTGTCTGCTTGGATTGATTTACCAATCTCTTTGCGAGTACGCTCCACAGGGACAAGAAACATTACATTTCTTTTTGAAAGTTTTAGCGAGGAAGAGATTATTAGTTTTTTTAAAGATACTATTCAACAGCCTGAACATGCTATTGTGGGTTATAGACAAGATGATATTTATGGAGATATTTTAGGAAAATGCGACTATCAGGATGTGTTGTATTTTGAAGGTATTGGCGATAAGGTATATGCTTATGCTGATAATCTCACTTTGAGTCTAAAAAATAAGTTATATGAGATTGAAGAGTTCAGTAAATTATATGTGAGAATTAGTAAATCTTTTATTGTTAATATATTAGTTGTAGAAAAAATTTATCCTTCTCTTAATGGAAAATTTATCATTGAATTAACAGATGGTCAAAACTTAACGGTTTCTAGAAAATATAAAAAACAATTTTTAGAGTACTTGGAGGATTAGTGGTGAAATACTTAAAAAAACTTCTACTCGTGCTTTGCATTGGTGCAATCTATAATCTATATTTTACTCTTATAAATTCAAGTTTAACATCTTGGGTCAATATTATTCTATTCATAATATTCGGATATGCTGAAGTATTTGCTTTAGAGTTATTATTTAAATACTCCATTAAATTTCAGAAAAACGTCTATATTCAATTACTTACCATATTTTTAGTATCTAGTATGGTTGAAATAGCATATATGCTAGTCACTGGCTTGAGTTTTACTATAGCAATCCATTTTGTTTTGTTAGGAATACCTATTACAATCATTGGTTTATTGTATTGGAAATATTATGTTGATAAAATTGAAAAATTGTTAAGAGACAAAAAATCTAGTCTGTCAAATTGATTTTTATAAGGGCACCTCTAAAACTAAGAATGTTGATTTAAATAGAATTATTTTAGATCAAGGTATTGGTTATGCTAAGGTAGCTGATGGTTATCAAGATTATACGATGATGCGTAATCTTGATCAGTTGAGATGGTTAGAAGTGAATCTAAAAAAGATTTCACCATTTCGTGGCGAGTCTAAGTATTTTTATGGAGGTGTACGTATGTACGCAATTATTAAGACCGGTGGTAAGCAATATAAGGTTACTGAAGGTGCTAGCATTTTTGTTGAGAAACTTGATGTTGAAGAAGGCACTGTAGTAACTTTTGATGAAGTTATCCTTGTAAATGATGGTGAGTCAACTAAGATAGGAACTCCTGTTGTTAAAGGTGCTAAGGTGACTGCTAAAGTTGAAAAACAAGGCAAGGAAAAGAAAGTTGTAACTTTCAAATACAAGCCTAAGAAACATTCACATTCTAAGTATGGTCACCGTCAACCTTACACCAAGGTAATTATTGAAAGTATTGAAGCTTAATTAAGGGGGAAATAATATGATGATCGATAATCTTGTACAACTCAAGTTATTTGCCCACCACAAAGGTGGAGGTTCTACTACTAACGGTCGTAATTCAGCAGGTCGTCGTTTAGGTACTAAGCGTGCTGATGGTCAACAAGTTACTGCAGGTGCTATTATTTACCGTCAACGTGGTACTAAGATACATCCCGGAAAGAACGTAGGTCGTGGTGGCGATGACACTTTATTTGCATTAACAGATGGTGTTGTTAAATTTGAACGTTTGGGTAAAGACCGTAAACAAGTTTCTGTTTACTCAGCTGAAGAAGCAAAATAATTATTTAAAAAGCTAAACGTATTTTTTAACGTTTGGCTTTTTTTATCTACTTTGAGAGGTAAAAAGTATGGATGCAAAGTCAAAATTATTAACTCTGATAAATGCTAGAATAGAAAAAGTAACCAAATTAATTAAAGAAAAAAATGCAGATGCCTTAATTATTATGAATCAAGCTAATTATCGTTACCTAACAAATTTTACAGGTGAGGAAGCTGAACTTATTCTTTGTGCTAATGGCGACAGGATTTTGTTATCTGATTCTAGATTTGCTGGACAAATAAAAAAGCAAGCTCCTGGCGAAATGAAAGTAATTATGAAACGTAAGAATTCAGTTAACGAAATTACTGAGCAATTACGTCATCTATCTTTGAAAAAAGTTTTAGTTGAAGGTGAAGCTATTTCTGCTATTGATTATCAAAATTTGGTTAATAGTAATTCAGATATAGAATTTGAAATGGCCTTAGAGTTGGTTGAAGTTGCTAGAAATGTTAAAGATGAATTGGAATTGGATGCATTAAAACAAGCAATAGCCATTTCATCGCAGAGTTTTACAGAAATTTTGCCAATGTTACAACCGGGTGTAACTGAGCGTGAAATTGGAGCCAAGCTAGACTATTTATTTAAATTAAATGGTGGTGATGGCCCTTCTTTTGATACTATTATTGCTTCAGGATATCGCTCAAGTTGGGCTCACGGCGTAGCAAGTGATAAAAAATTACAAAAAGGCGAGCTTGTGGTAATTGATTTTGGTAGTTTTTATCATGGATATACTGCAGATATTACACGTACAGTGGCTTTAGGCCAAGTTCCTGCTGAATTGCAAAAAATTTATAAGATTGTTTATGAAGCTCAAAAACAAGGAATTGCTACTGCTATTGCTGGTAAGACCGGTGCTGATGTTGATAAGGCTGCTCGCGATTATATTTGTGAGCAAGGATATGGTCAATATTTTGGTCACGGAATTGGTCATGGTATAGGGTTAGAAATACATGAGCTTTGTATGCCAGCTTTACCTTTTAGTAAGGAAATTTTAAAAGATAATATGGCTATTACTGTAGAACCTGGAATTTATTTGCCAGATTTTGGCGGTGTAAGAATAGAAGACGATATTTTAATTAATGGTAATTCGCCTGAGACGATGTCCAAGTTACCTAAAGAAGAATTGCTTGTTTTATAATTTTTATAAAAGTAATTTAATTACTATCAAAAGTTAACCAATATTTGATAAGATAGATGTATTAAGAAGTGAGGTAAGTTCCTATGACTATGATTTCAGTTAATGATTTTAAAAATGGTTTAACTATACAATATAATAATGATATTTGGCGTATTGTTGAATTTCAACATGTTAAGCCTGGTAAAGGTGGGGCATTTGTTAGATCGAAGTTAAAGAGCCTAAAGACAGGTGCTGTTCAAGATTATACTTTCAGATCAACAGCTAAGGTTGAAGATGCAGATGTCCAGACTAAGACTATGCAATATTTGTATAATGATGGTACTAGTTTTGTATTTATGGATATGGCAACATATGAGCAATTAGAAGTTCCAGAAACACAAGCTGAAGCTGAAGCTAAGTTTTTAAAAGAAAATATGGTTGTTAATATTATTATGCATGATGGTAAAACATTAGGTATAGAGGTTCCAAATACAGTTGATCTTGTAGTTAAAGAAACAGCACCTGCAACATCAACGGGTTCAGGCAAGCCTGCTACTATGGAAACTGGGTTAGTAGTTACTGTTCCAATGTTTATAAATGTAGGGGATGTTTTAACTATTAATACTGCAGGAAATGGTTCTTATGTATCTCGTGCTAATAAATAAATTTTGATGGTATAGGAATAGAGGTTGGTATTATGCCAGAAAGTTCAACAATTCTTTTATCTAATAATGAAAATGGCGATGAAACTAGAGTAGATTTAGGTGTACTTGAGGTTATTTTAGGAATTGCTGCTAAAAAGGTTGATGGTGTTAATGAGATGCGTGGTTCCTTAAAAAGTAGTATTGATAAAATCTTTGGGCGTAGTAATCAAGGCAAAGGTGTCAGTTTAACTAATCGAAATGGTAATTTAATTGCTGACGTGTATGCCTATTTTGATTATGGCGTCAATGTGCCTAAAGTTGCATTAGAATTACAAAAGCAATTAGGATTGCAATTAGAGCAAATGACTAATTTGAAATTAGTGGAAACTAATATTCATGTGGTAGGTTTAATTTCAGAAGACGATAAGAATAATACTAAGGTAGAATATAAAGAGGTAAAAAACTAATGACACAGCATGATGTGAGAGTAATTGCAATGCAGGCATTGTATCTTGCCGATCAGGTATATGAACATGAAGATGTTGATGCTATCAAGAAAAAAACCATGGATGTACTTGATATCAAAGAATTTCCCGATTATGCTTATGAAATTTTACAAGGTGTTATGAAAGAAAAAAGCTCAATTGATGCCAACTTAACTAAGTATTTAAAAAAAGGTTGGACGCTTGAGCGATTAAATAAAATCGATCTTGTTATTCTAGAAGTTGGACTATTTGAAATACAAAATAGTAAGGTGATTAAGCCAGTGTCTGCGTTAAATGAAGCATTAAATATGTGTGATGAGTTTTCATCTGCAAAATCAAAAGGTTTTATTAATGGTATATTGGCTAACTTTATTGATAAATAGGTGATTATGAGGTCGGCAGTGCCGACCTCATTTTTTAAGGGGGATTTATATTTGACTTTAATATTGGATGGCAAAGAGCCAGCAAAAAAAATAATAGATGAGCTTACATTAGAGGTAGAGCATTTAAAAGCAAAAAATATATTGCCTACTTTTTGCGTAATTGAAGTTGGAGAAGATCCAGCAAGTAAAATATATTTACGCTTAAAACGCAAGCTTGCTAAGAAAATAGGTATTAACGAACAAACAATTAAATTCCCAGGTGACATCAGACAAGATGAATTAATAAACAAAATTAAGGAACTGAATGCAGATCCTCATGTGGATGCTATCATGGTTCAATTACCTATACCTGAACATATTAATACTCGATTAGTGCTGGAAGCAATTGATCCTGCAAAAGATGCAGATGGATTCACTCCTTATAATCAAGGGCGGATGTGGCAAGGACAAGTAAATATTATTCCGGCTACAGTTAGAAGTATTATGACTATATTAGATTATTATCAACTAAATGTTGAAGGTAAAAATGCTTTAATTATTGGACGAAGTATTATTGTGGGAAAACCTGTTGCTAGTCAATTATTAGCTCGTAATGCTACTGTGACGATTGCACATTCTCACACTAGAAATTTACAAGAGCTTACCTTACTAAACGATATAATTATTTCAGATGTCGGTCGTGCACATCTAATTACTAAAAATATGGTAAAACCAGGTAGTATATTAATTGATGTTGGTATGAATAGAGAAAATGGTAAATTAATGGGAGATATAGAATATGATGATTGTTTACCAATCGCTGAAGCTATTACTCCTGTACCTGGTGGAGTAGGTCCGTTGACGGTAGCCAATTTGATGAAACAAGTTATTATTTTAACTAAATTGAGGCATAATTATGGAAACTAGTCCTAAATATTTAACAGTTACAGATTTAAATTTTTATCTATCTAAAAAATTTAAGAACGATCCTTATTTGCATAAAGTGTTTTTACAAGGTGAAGTATCTAATTTTAGACTGCGTATGAATTCAACTCAATATTTTTCATTAAAAGATGAGAAATCAAAAATAAATGCTGTAATGTATAAATCATTTTTTGAAAAAGTAAAATTCAAATTAGTAGAGGGAATGAAGGTATACGTTTCAGGATATATTGACTTATATTCACCGCAGGGATCGTATCAATTCTATGTGCATACTATTGAACCTGCTGGATTAGGTGCATTGTTTGAACAACTGAGACAACTAAGGGAAAAGTTAGATAAAGAAGGTCTGTTTGCAGATTCTCATAAAAAAAAGATACCTAAATTTCCTGATAAAATAGCTGTTGTAACTAGTGCATCTGGTGCTGTTATTCATGATATTATGGTGACAGCAAATAGAAGATTCCCGCATGTAGAAATTGATTTATTTCCTACAATTGTACAAGGTAAAGATGCTGCTGCTTCCATAATTGCTTCATTACAGCAGATAGCAGCTTCACAAGATAAATATGATGTAGTTATTATTGGTCGTGGTGGCGGATCATTAGAAGATTTGTGGCCATTTAATGAGGAAATGGTAGTACGCCAAATTTATAGTATGACGATGCCTGTAATTTCATCTGTTGGTCATGAAACTGATACTACTTTATCGGATTTAGTAGCGGATAAAAGAGCAGCAACGCCAACTGCAGCAGCGGAGTATGCTACACCTGAATTATCAGCGATTACGCTGCAAATAATAGAACTAAGAACGCATCTATATGCTGCTATACGTTCAATAATTAATAGTGATAAGATATTATTTAATAGAACTAAAAATTCTGTTTTTTTACGAGAACCGCAACGTTTTTATGATGAAAAGATGCAAACGTTGGATCTTTTAGAACAAAAGTTAGAACAAGTAGCGAATAATTATTTGCTTAATGTAAAAACAAAATATCAATTGGTAAATCAAAGTTTATTATCTACCAATCCTCATCAAATAATTAAACATCATTATCAAGAATTAATTTTCAAAACACAAAATTTGAATAAAAGTATGTGTTATTTAATTAATAATAACAAGAATAATTTTTATAATTTATCACAAAAATTAGATGATAATAGTCCTTTAAAGGCAATTAGTAGAGGGTATGTATATACTGCTAATGAAGATGGAAAAACTGTTACATCTGTTCATCAAATATGTGAAAATGATATTTTAAATTTGAATTTTAAAGATGGTTTGGTAAAGACAAGGGTTTTAAAAATAAAAGGTGAAAATCATGAGTGATCAAAAGAATACATTTGAAGAACAACTTAAACAATTACAAGACATTGTAACAAAATTGGAAGGTGGCAATGTTCCATTAGAAGATGCATTGAATCAATTTCAAGAGGGTGTCAAATTAAGTCGTGAATTAGAACAAAAATTAAATGATGCTGAAAAAATAGTAGCTAAGTTAATCGATAAAGATGGTAATGTTAAGCAACTTAACCCTGAAGATTCCAATAGTCCAGAGGAATAAAGATGAAATTAACTGATTTTTCTGAACTATATCTTCCACAAATTAATAGTTTTTTGAAAGAGCAACTAGAGTGCACAATTAATGATCATAAATTTAGTGAGATTATGTCATATTCAGTCTTGGCTGGTGGTAAAAGATTAAGACCACTATTATTTTTGGCTACATTAGAGATCTTATCTCACCCTATATCTGAAAAAGAAATAAAGATTGCGTGTGGAATAGAGCTAATTCATACTTATTCTTTAATTCACGATGATTTGCCTGCGATGGATAATGATGATTATCGTCGAGGTAAGTTAACATCACATAAAAAATGGGGAGAAGCTGAAGCAATTTTAGCTGGGGATGCTTTATTGCCTTTAGGAATTCAATGGATAGCAGAGGCTAGCAATTCTTATGAACTAATAAAAGTTATTACTAGGGCCATAGGACCTAATGGTATGGCTGGTGGCCAATATATGGATATAGATTCTACTAATAATTTATCGTATAAGCGTAATGAAACTTTTATTGATAAAATGGAATTTTTGAAAACTGGTTGTTTGATTGTAGCTAGTGTACAAATGGCTGCTGAATATGCCAATAGTAATGATAAAGTGCAAATGAATTTACTGCATTTTGCGGAGGCTTTTGGCAGAGCTTATCAAATTTATGACGATATTGTAGATATAATGCAAACTTCAGTACAAGCAGGGAAAAAGACGCATAAGGACGCAGATAATGGAAAAAATAACACATTGACTATGCTGGGATTAGAGAAAAGTCAAGCGGAATTATCTGACCTAATTGCCCGTGGTAAGGTAGCTATTAAAGATATGGATAATCAATTGTTGAGTGATTTTTTTGATTTGTATCGAAAGGCATTATAATGGAAAAAAAACGTGCAGATGTTTTATTATTTGAACAAGGTCTATTTTATTCAAGAACTGAGGCACAGCGTGCAATTATGGCAGGACTTATATCTGATCATAATCATCAAAGAATTGATAAAAGTGGCGAAAAGTTTCCAATAAATGAAGTATTTTATGTCAAAAATGATAATAAAAAATATGTTTCTCGTGGCGGATATAAACTTGAGAAGGCATTAAATGTATTTAATATTGATTTAACAGATAAAGTTTGTCTGGACATAGGGGCTTCAACTGGTGGCTTTACTGATGTGGCACTTCAAAATCATGCAAAATTAGTTTATGCATTAGATGTAGGTTATAACCAACTTTCATGGAAATTGCGTGATAATCCACAAGTAATTGTGATGGAAAAACAGAATTTTAGATATAGTACTCCAGCTGATTTTACAGAAGGATTACCTGATTTTGCGATGACTGATGTTTCTTTTATATCCTTAGATTTAATTATGAAACCAATGTTCGAAATTTTAAAAAATAATTGTGATGCCGTCTGTTTAATAAAACCGCAATTTGAAGCAGGACCAGAAAATGTGGGAAAAAATGGGATAGTCCATGACCATCGCGTTCATTGTAATGTCATTGAACATACTATTTTAGAAGCTCAAAAGATTGGGTTCAATGTGATTAATTTAGATTATTCACCAATTAAAGGTGGAAAAGGCAATATTGAATTTTTAATTCATCTGCGTAAAGACTTAAATCATTTAGGTGAGAATTTGTGGCAAGGTGATATTGAAAAATTAGTTCTAACTGCAGTTGCTGATTTATAGGAGATTATTAATATGCTTGTTGAATTGGATATCCAAAATTTTGCTGTGATTAAGTCATTAAAAGTATCATTTAAAGAAAATATGACAGTTTTAATAGGTGAAACAGGTGCAGGTAAATCAATCATTATAGATGCTCTATCATTACTTTTAGGATCAAGAGCTCAAATAGATATGATACGTTCTGGTGAATCCAAAGCAATAATTACAGGATTATTTAGTGTAGATGATACAAATAAAGTATTGATAGATATGTGTATTGAAGCTGGAATCCCCTTAGATGATAATCAACTAGTTATTTGTAGAGAATTATCGATTAAAGGTAGAAGTATTGTTAGAATTAATGGGCAAATTACTACTATTAATGTTTTGAAAAATCTTAGCCAATATTTAGTTGATATACACGGTCAAAGAGATATGCAAATTTTGATGGATCAAGATTTACATATTAATTTATTGGATAATTATGCTAATAATGATTTCAAGGAGAGCTTGTGTAAATATCAAAAAATATATGCTAAATGGCAAGAAATTAAGCAAAGACTTTCTGCAATTAGAAAGAATGCTCAAGAAATTGCTCAAAAACATGATATTTTGGAATATCAGCTTAATGAGTTAAAGGCAGCCAATTTAACGGATGAAAAAGAAGATGAAAGAGTTGATGATGAATATCGTCAATTAACTAATTATCAAAAAATTATGACTGCTGCAAATTATTTCATGCAATTGTATGAAGATGAACAGGGATTATCTACATTGCTAGATGACGGTCAAAAAACGGCTAGTGAGTTAGCTGGATATAGTGTACAATTTTCAAATTTTGAAAAAACATTTAATGATGGAGTGTATGCTTTAGAAGATGCACATGAAGAATTGACCTCGATTATCGATAATTTGGAATTTGATAGTGAACATTATGCATATTTAACAGAGCGAATCAACTTGTTAAATACACTGAAGAAAAAGTATGGACCGACTTTAAAAGATGTTTTCGTATTTTACGACAATATACAGCGTGAAATTAATCAATTTGATAATCAATATTTTGATGAAGAAAAGCTGGATCAAGATTTGCAATCTTTGCAAGCAAAATTGATGACTTATGCCGACGAATTAACGCAAGCTAGGAAAAATAATGCTAAAATTTTGGAGAAAAAAATAAAGCAGGAATTATCTAGTTTATATATGGATAAAGCACGATTTGTCATCAAAATAGAGCCATGTAATACTTTTAATAAATTTGGTTTAGATAAAGTGGCTTTTATGATAGCTACGAATCCAGGGGATGATTTACATCCGTTGGTCAGAATAGTTTCAGGAGGAGAACAATCACGTTTGTTATTAGCTTTAAAGGCCATTTTTAGTGAAAGCGAACCTGTTGGAACAATGATTTTTGATGAAATAGATACTGGTGTGTCTGGTAGAGTTGCTGCGGCAATAGGTAAAAAAATGCATAAGATAGGCTTAGCAAAACAAGTGATAGCTATTACACATTCACCTCAAGTTGCTGCAGCAAGTGATCATCATTTTGCTATAAGCAAGATAGTTAAAGATGGTGAAACATTTACCAAAGCTCTTTCTTTAAATAAAGACGAAACAGTAATTACTATTGCTAAAATGATGGCTGGCAAAGATATTACTGAGATTTCTAAGCAAAATGCTTTAGAACTTATTACTAAGTTACATAATGAATAACTGATATGTTAATATATCTTTTTTATTCAAAAGTTATTAATTGCTTATCAGACAACTATCTTCTTTAAAGTTAATTTTGATATACTAAGTTATAGGTGAGAAAATTGAATGAATTGCAAAAAAATGAATTATATTCTAATTTGTATGGTTTTTATGGAAAGCTTTTAACTAAAAGACAGCAAGATTATTTTGAAGATTATTATTATAGTGATTTGTCTTTAGGTGAAATAGCAGATAATCATGGAGTGAGCAGGCAAGCCGTTTTTGATAATTTAAAACGTTCATGTAAATTATTGAACAATTTTGAAGCAAAGTTGCGTATGAAAAGTGATTATGATTTTTTTGAACAATCATTGCAAAAGTGTATAGATAGTTTAAATGTTAATGACTATGTAGCAACACAATCAGTAATAGAAGTAATGCTAAGTAGATTAAAGGGAGAATAATATGGCTTTTGAAAATTTAAGTGAAAAATTGCAAAAAGCATTAAGAAAACTTACTGGTAAAGGTAAAATTTCTGAAAATGATATCAATCAAGCGTCTAGAGAAATTAGATTAGCATTGTTAGAAGCAGATGTTAATTTTAAAGTAGTCAAAAAATTTATTAAAACTATTAAGGCTGAAGCTTTAGGAAAAGAAGTTCAAGAGAGCTTAAATCCTGGTCAACAAATTATAAAAATAGTTAATGATGAGTTAACAAAAATGATGGGTAGTGATACTGCATCTATTATTGAGGCGAAACATATACCTACTATAATTATGATGGTTGGTTTGCAAGGAACTGGTAAAACTACTACAGTAGGAAAATTAGCTAATTATTTAATTAAAAATAAAAAAGCAAGGCCACTTTTAATTGCTGGTGATATATATAGACCAGCTGCTATTGATCAATTAAAGACAATCGGTGCATCTTTAGATGTTCCAGTTTATAGTGAAAATAATACAGATGTAGTAGCTATTGTTGAAAATGGATTGATGCAAGCAGATAGAAATCATAATGATTATGTCATTATTGATACTGCTGGACGTTTAGAAATTGATGATCAGTTGATGGATGAGTTAAAAAATATTGTTGATGTAGCTCATCCTGAAAATATCATATTGGTTGCTGATGCGATGACAGGTCAAGTTGCTGCAACAGTTGCTGAAGGATTTAATTCAAAATTAAAATTGACTGGTTTGATTTTGACAAAACTTGATGGTGACACACGTGGTGGTGCAGCTCTATCTATTAGAGAAGTTACAGGATTGCCGATTTTGTTTACTGGTCAAGGAGAGAAGTTAACAGAACTTGATACATTTCATCCTGACAGAATGGCTTCAAGAATTTTAGGTATGGGTGATATGTTGAGTCTGATTGAAAAGGCTCAGCAGGATTTTGACGCTAAAGAAGCAGAAAAAGTTGCTCAAAAAATGCGTGAAAATACCTTTGATTTTAATGATTTTGTTGATCAAATGGATCAAATGCAAAAAATGGGACCATTAGATCAAATAATTAAGATGATACCAGGTATGGCTAATAATCCAGCATTGAAAAATTTTAAAGTACCTGATAAGCAAATCGCACATACTAAAGCAATAGTGTATTCAATGACGCCAGCTGAGAGAGAGAATCCAGATCTGCTGAATCCTTCTAGGAGACGTAGAATTGCTGGAGGATGTGGATTATCTGTTGTAGAAGTTAATCGCATGATTAAGCAATTTAAGCAGGCTAAGGATATGATGCAAAAGGTAACATCGGGTAATTTTAAAGGATTAAGTAATCTACCTGGAATGGATACTCCTATGGCTAAAATGGCAATGAAATCTATGAGTAAGAATTTTAAAAAGAATAAACAAAAACGTCTGAAAAATATAAAAAGGTTCCATTCATAATATTTTTTAGCTGTTAAGTAAAAAAGCTTTACAGACATTTTTGTTTTATGGTATACTAATTAAGCAAAATATTTAGGAGGAAATTATTAATGTCAGTTAAGATACGTATGCGTCGTATGGGCTCAAAAAGAAAGCCTTTTTATCGTTTAGTTGTTGCTGATTCACGTATGCCACGTGATGGTCGTTTTATTGAGGAAGTTGGTTTTTATAATCCACTTTCAGATACTGACAGTGTTAAACTTGATGAAGAAAAAGTATTTGCTTGGCTTCAAAAAGGTGCCCAACCTTCAGATACTGTAAGAAGTTTGCTTTCAAAAGCTGGCTTGATGAAGAAATATCACGAAGCAAAATATAATAAGTAATTATTGATAGTTTGGGATTGATTTCTCAAACTATTTTATTTATGGAGTTAATTTAATGACAGAATATTATTTTGTTGGCAAAATAATTAATACTCACGGCTTAAAGGGTGAAGTTAAAGTTAAAGCAGAAACAGATTTTCCTCAGCAGCGTTTTTGTCCCAATAGTAATTTATATATCAGTGTTGGAGATCAAAAAGTAAAAATGACAGTGGAAACTGCTAGATTTCATAAACAAGCATATTTAGTTAAATTTTTACAGATTAATGATATCGATGAAGCAAATAGAATTGTTAATAAAAATCTTTATGTCTCTGATGAAGATCAAACTGATTTACCGAAAGGTTCGTATTATATACATCAATTGATTGGACTTGATGTATTTGATTATGAAACTAAAACAAAAATAGGTATATTGACTGATATTGAAATGCCAGGAGCTAATGATATATGGGAAATAACGCCTAACAAAGGAAAAATATTTTGGATACCTAATATTTCATCTGTCGTTAAGCAAGTTGATCTTGTCAATAAAAAAATTGAGGTAATTTTGTTAGAAGGATTAAGAGATGAAAATTAATGTATTAACTTTATTTCCGGATATGTTTGCACCAGTCCAACAATCAATGTTAGGGCGTGGACTTGAAGACAAAAAATGGAATTTAAATTTAATAAATTTTCGCGACTTTACTTCAGATATTCATCATCATGTAGATGATAGTCCCTATGGTGGTGGTGCTGGTATGGTTTTACAAATTATGCCTATAAAAAAGGCTTTGGATACTATTGAAAACAAAGGAAAGGTTATTATTACTGCACCACAAGGGAAAACTTTTAATCAGGAAATGGCACGAGAATGGGCACAAGAGGATAATTTAACTTTTATTTGTGGCCATTATGAGGGCTTTGATTATCGAATCTATGATTTTGTAGATGAAATTGTTTCAATAGGAGATTTTGTTTTAACTGGTGGTGAATTGCCAACTATGAGCATGATTGATGCAACAGTTCGTTTGTTACCAGGTGTTTTAGGCAATGCAGCATCTCCAGTGGATGAATCATTTTCACATGGCTTGTTGGAGTATCCTCAATATACTAGACCTGCTGATTTTGAAGGTAAAAAGGTCCCTGAAGTATTAATGTCAGGTAATCATCAAAAGATAGCAGAATGGAGATTGAAAGAGGCATTGAGAATGACATATAAAAAGAGACCTGATATGTTAGCTTATAGGGTATTAACAGCACAGGAGCAAAAACTATTAGAGGAAATAAAACGTGAATCTTAAATATAGTTATTTACATTTTTTTTGAGATTTGTTACAATTATCGATGTGGTTTTAGCCACGAGTTATGGGTGTTCCGCTGACATGTATGTGTATGAATGCCGTAGAAGGAGAGATATTCATGGATCCATTAATTGCAGAATTAACAAAAGAACAACTTCGTACTGATATTCCTGAATTTCGTGCAGGAGATACTGTTAGAGTTCATGTACGTATTGTTGAAGGTACACACGAACGTATACAGATGTTTGAAGGTGTCGTAATCAAGAAGAAAGGTACGGGCATTAGTGCTACATATACTGTACGTAAGATTGCGTCAGGTGTAGGTGTTGAACGTACTTTTCCTGTGAATGATCCACGTGTTGCTGAAGTAGAAGTTCTACGTCATGGTCGTGTACGTCGTGCTAAGCTTTACTACTTACGTGATCGTCATGGTAAGGCAGCAAGAATTGCTGAGAAACGTCGTGGATAATATATATTAAGTCATATTTATGACTAAGAAAGCATTGGATTGTATTTTTCCGATGCTTTTTTATTTAAATATATATATCTGATATTGTTTAATTATGATAATATACACTTATGGATAATTAGAATAGGAGAACAGTTATGAATAAGAAAAAATTGTTCGTTGGCACTTTAATGCTAGCTTTAATGTTATCTGGTTGTACTAAGCAAGATGATCGTAGTGCAATTAATGTAAAGGCTCATAATAATTCTTCAACAAAGGTTAATAAAAAAGTAGTTGAAGCAAATAATAAAAAAGAAAATTCTAGATTGATATTCTTTAATAAAAAAATAAAAAGTGTAACATCTGGTATTCTTTTACCACAGGATGATGGTCTTAAACAAGGTAGTTCTAACCTTAATATGAGATTTGAAAATAATCCTGATCAGAGCGTTGTATATTATAGTGTTGGTGAGTCTAAGCAGAAATTTAATGATGAAATTTTAAAAAAAGAGCTACCTTATGCAATTTTGACAATGAGATCAAATATGACTAATGAGAAAATGGATAAATTGATTGGATATCGAGATGCTAAGGATGATGCTGGATTACGTCAAATAAAATTGAATGACAGTATTACTGCTGCTGTTGATGCTGGTGCTGGTCAACAATATTTACATTTCGTTAAGGGAAATTGGTCTATTATCGTACATGCTAGTTCTATAATGAATCAATCTGCTGAAAAACCTGCTTTAAAATTATTGAATTTAATAGAAAAGTATGGATTACCAAAGACGACAGGTAAGTCTACCATTTATATAACCGCTGGAAAAAGCAAAGGCTCTTTGAATAACGTATTTAAGTGGCAACTTAATGATAAATATTATCAGTTAGATACACATAGTCTTACGACTGCATTAAAAATGTTATCCAGTCTTGAATAAATAAAAAATGTTGTATGAGTTTTTATACCTTATACAACATTTTTTTAATTAGTTAAGTTTCTATATATGCCCACTACAGTGCCTAATATTTTTATGTGCTTAGATTTGAAATGGTGGTCTAATTTGGCAAGTTTTATTTTATCAAAGCTGTTTGCATATACGATTATATCATTAATATTAATTTCCTTATTTTTTAAATGAATAATTAACATATCATTGTTCATAATTTGCAACTCGTTTAAAGAAGTATCGGGATATTGCCATATTAGTAATTGGTTATCGTAATTTTGTAAATTAGGTAGCATAGGAAACTGGTCTATGATATCGCTTTTGGCAAAATATGGTTTTTTTGAACGAATATTTTTAACTAGAGGAATGGCTTTAGAATCAAGATTTAATTTTTTATTACCTAATTGAGTAATTTCAATAGCACGAGGCTTAGCTGCATTTCTGACTATCCATCCTTTTTTTTCTAAACGCAATAAATGACCATGTACTGTAGCTGTTGAGGATAATCCAATGCCATCACATATTTCTCTGACTGTGGGTGGAAAATTATTTTTTGATATATAATTGTAAATGAAACTTAGTATTGCTAGTTGTTTATTTTTATCATTAGTTAATTCCATGATGACTCTCCTTGATTAAGGATATTCTAACAACAATACTTTAGTTAGTAAATAAAAAATATGTTATACTTTTATTGTTTGACGATTTAATGTGAAATACATAACATAAGTGAGGTAATTGATTTGAACGAGGCAGATGAGAAATTAGTTAAACGTATTAATGAACTTTATCATTTGAGTAAACAAAGAAAATTGACTGAATTAGAAATAAAGGAGCAAAAAAAACTTCGCTTACAGTTTTTAGCTAATTTCAGAGCAGGTTTTAAGCAACAAATAGAGGATATTGTTTTTGTGGATGAAAAAGGCAATGAAGTTACATCGGAAAAAGCCAAAGCTGTACAGCGAAAGAAAGGCTTAAGAAAAGATTAAATAAAACTTTTCAATTGGATTTTTTTTTAGTATAATATAGGAATGTTAATTTAGGAGTGATGGATATGAATTATATTTGGATTATTTTAATTATTGTTGCTTTTTTAGTTGGATTAGCTGCGGGTTTTTATGGTGCAAGATTATATATGAAAAAATATTTTAAGGAAAATCCACCTATTAGTGAAGATATGATTGCAGCTATGATGTCACAAATGGGACAGAAACCTTCTGCTAAGAAGCTAAATCAAGTAATGAATATGATGAAACATAGTCAACGCTAAATTTATATATAATATTTATAGAATAAGAATTATGTTCTTATTCATTTTTTATACTTAATCATGAGGAATTTATATGGGAATTTATCAAAAGTTAGGGTGGTTTTTTAAACAGCACAAGAAAAGATATATTTTTGGAATTGCTATGCTAATGTTGACATCCTTAGCTAATTTGGTTCCACCTAGAATATTGGGATTAATGGCTGACCAGTTGAATAAAAAACAAATAACCTGGTTTAGCTATTTTAAATATACCGGATTAATATTAGTTGCTGCATTATCACTGTATGTTTTAAGGCTGCTCTGGAGAAGTCTGATTTGGGGAGGAGCTACGATTTTAGAAAAAGAGTTAAGAGCTAAATTATTTGCTCATTTTATGAAAATGGATAGAACGTTTTTTCAAAATAATCGAACAGGTGATTTAATGGCTCATGCTACTAATGATGTTATGGCTGTTCAAGAGGTAGCAGGAGATGGTATTTTAACGGTAGTAGATGCTATTACTTTGGGTGGTTGTACAGCAGTGGCAATGATCTTGTTTGTGGATCTTAGATTAACGCTAATTGCATTACTTCCCATGCCATTATTAGCTATTTTTGCTAGGTATTTTGGCGACAAACTATATGTAGCTTATGATAAATCACAAGCTGCCTTTTCCAAATTAAATAATAAGACTCAAGAGTCAGTATCTGGGATTAAAGTATTGAAAAATTTTGGCCAAGATAAACAAGATATTAATTCTTTTAATAAAATGGTTGATGAAACCATCTGTATTAATAAACAAGTTTTTAAATGGCAATCAATGTTTGACCCGTTGGGTAGTTTATTAATTGGGTTAACATATGTTATTGCTATTATTTATGGCAGTATTTTGGTTAATAATCAGTCAATTACTGTTGGTCAATTGGTTTCTTTTGTTGCATATATAAGTAACATGGTTTGGCCAATGTTTGCTATCGGATATTTGTTTAATATTTTAGAGCGTGGTTCTGCAAGCTATGATCGTATTGAAAAATTATTGGTGCAAAAACCTTTAATTACTGATAAAAATGCTGATTCTCTGTTGAATATTCAAGATTTACATTCAGATTTAGAATTTAATATTGATTCCTTTGCATATCCAGATGATGTTGATCACAATATTTTAAAAAATATTCATTTTACGCTGAAACCAGGTCAAACTTTAGGGTTGGTAGGTAAAGTAGGAGCTGGTAAAACTACATTGATCAAATTATTATTACGTGAATATGATAATTACGCTGGAAATATCAAGTTTGGTGGAGAAAATATTCAAAAAATTCCTTTGAAAGAATTATTAGAAGCAATTTCTTATGTTCCTCAAAAAAATTTTCTCTTTTCAACTACTATAGCTGGAAATATTGCATTTTCTAATCCAGATGCAACGATGGAGGAGATACAAGCTGCTGCCAAAAAAGCAGGACTACATGATGATATTATGGCTATGCCAGAACAGTATGAAACAATTGTTGGTGAAAAAGGCGTTTCACTTTCAGGTGGTCAAAGACAAAGAATGTCGATAGCTCGAGCATTGCTAAAAGACAGTCGCGTTTTAATTTTAGATGATGCACTTTCAGCTGTTGACGCTAAAACTGAAGGAATTATCTTGCATAATTTGAAAGCTGAAATGCATGATAAAACAGCATTAATTGCTTCTCATAAATTAAGTTCCGTGATGGATGCTGATTTGATTTTGGTTTTAAAGCATGGCCAAATTGTTGAACAAGGTGTACATGATGAATTACTTAAGCAAAAAGGTTGGTATGCAAAAATGTGGGAGCGGCAAGAATTACAGAGTAAGGTAGGTGAAAATATTGACGAATAACAAGCAAGAATCTATCTGGGCACATTCGATACCCGTTAAAGAGCAGTTAAAAATATTTGTTAGATTGTTATACTTTGTTAGACCTTATAAGCTAGAAATGATATTAGCATTAGTTGGTGCTTTTTTAGTCAGTGTTATTAATATGTTGTTACCATTTGTATTGCAGTATTTTATTGATAAATATTTGATTAAATCACACCCTGCATTAAAGCTAATTCTATTTTTTGCATTGCTTTTTGCTATGGGAACAATCATGAAAGCGATCATTCAATTTATCTATGAATACTTTTATGCCGTTGGGTCAGAAAAGACTCTTGAGAATGTGCGTCGCTGTTTATACAAGAAAATGCACAGTTTAGGTATGAGATATTTTGACCAAACTCCAGCTGGTTCGATAGTTTCTAGAATTACCAATGATACTATGACTTTAAGTCGTTTCTTATCAGTTTGGGCCAGTGCAGTTATCGGAATTTTCTCCTTGGTAACATCCTTTGTAGCAATGTATTGCACAAATAAGCCAGCTTCTTTAATCGTTTTAGCATTTTTACCAATTTTGCTGTTTATTATTTGGTTTTATTCAAGAAATAGTTCCAGATTATATCGTAAGTTTAGAGAATATCTAAGTGATATTAATACTAATTTGAATGAAGCTATTGAAGGTGTATCTCTTATTCAACAATTTAAGCAAGAAAAGAGAATGATGTCATTATTTGAAAAAAAGAATATAGCATTGATGAAAACACGTCAAAGAATGATTTTATTAAATGCATTTCTTTTATCACCTTTAACTAGTTTGTTATATTCTTTGGCTTTAATAGCATCATTACTATATTTTGGTTATCCTTTGCGTGAAACCTTTATCCCTGCTGGTGTAGTTTATGCATTCTCACAATATATAGCTACATTTTTTAATCCGATAGCAATGGTTATGGATACTATGACATTATTTCAAGATGGTATTGTTGCAGGTAAAAGAATCTTTGCTTTACTTGATAATCCCGAATTGGAGCCTAAGCAGTCAGCAAATGCTAAAGATGATAATATAATTTTTAACGGTAAAGTAGAATTTAAACATGTTAGTTTTTCATACGATGGAAAAAATGAAATTTTACATGATATTTCCTTTAGTATTGATCCAGGTAAAACCTTAGGTATTGTTGGTCATACTGGTTCAGGTAAGAGTTCCATCATCAATGTTATGCTTAGATTTTATGAATTCTATCAAGGTCAAATTTTGATAGATGGTGTAGATATTAAAAATTATTCTAAGAGTGAATTATGTAAAAAAATAGGACTTGTGTTGCAAGAACCATTTATGTTTTATGGTGATATAGCATCTAATATCAGACTTTATAATAAAGATATTACTGATAAAGAATTAGTTAATGCTGCCAAGAATGTTCAAGCAGATGGCTTTATTCAAAAGATGGCAGATGGTTATAAAACTAGAGTATTAGAAGGCGGCGAAGGATTAAGTCAAGGACAAAAACAACTTATTTCTTTTGCTAGAACTTTAGTAACTAATCCTAAAATTTTAGTTTTAGATGAAGCTACAGCCAATGTTGATACTGAAACAGAAACTTTAATTCAGCAAGGATTAGATAAATTAAGACAAGGTCGAACAACCTTGGCTATTGCTCACCGTTTATCAACGATTGCCAATGCTGATAAAATTATCGTTTTAGATAAAGGTCGTATTGTTGAAAGTGGTAATCATGAGAGTTTATTAGCCAAAAAAGGTTATTATTATGATTTATACACTTTGCAGACAAATAGTGAAGATTAAAAAAACTAAGTCATTTGATATGACTTAGTTTTTTTAATACAAATATATTATTTGGGAATATATTTAAAATTAGGATTTTGTTCATTATCCAATTCTTGCCAAGCATTTTCTAATTTTGCATACAATATTGGTGTGTTTTCATTATTAATTTTGATTTTTCTGTCTAAATAAATTGGTTTGCCAAAACGAATTTCAACATTTTGTCTTTTTAGGATTCCTTTAAAAGTTAAAGGACCTTGGTATATAACAGGAACAATAGGCTTATTTGCAAGTTTTGCTATTATAAATACACCACTTTTTAACTGATCAGAATGCCTTGTTCCTGATGGAAAAATCATAAATGATCGTTGTCCTGCTTTTAGTTCTTTAACTGGAATCTTGATAGCTGACGGTCCAGGATTGGCTCTATCTACGGGAAATGCATTACACTTTTTTAATAAAAATCTATATATAGGATTTTTAAATAGTTCTTTTTTTGCAATAACTACAAATTCTGTATTTTTTGCTGCTATTGCAAATAAAAAAGGTTCCCACCATGTTCGATGTGGAGCAGCTAAGATATAATTTCCTTCAGGTATATAATTACTATTATGGATATGTAAATGACCATTAATGATCCAAAAAATAATGCGAACAGTTGAGCGTAAAAATTTATAAAACATGTTTTCCTCCCAATTCATGTATAGTATTATACAGCATATATCGATAAAGGAGAATAGAAATGGAAATTCTGAAAAGTAATGAGCGAATAGATTATATGTATAGTGATCATCTTAAAGTTATACAACGAAAAGATGCCTTTTCATTTTCCTTGGATACATTATTGTTAGCCTATTTTGCTAAAGAAAAGATACATGATCGTGATAAAGTAGTAGATCTTTGCTGTGGTAATGGCGCAGCTACTTTGTATATGTCATATTTTAACTTGGCTCATTATGATGCTGTTGAAATACAACCAGAAATTGCGTCACAGGCCAAGCGATCAGTTAGCTTGAATCAGTTAGAAAATAGGATAACTGTTCATTGTATTAATGCACTGGATGCCCCTAAAAACTTGGGAAAGGATAAATTTGATGTAGTTACCGTAAATCCTCCATATTTTAAGGTGCCTGATGGACATAGAATTAATCCTAATCAACAAAAAGCGATTGCTCGTCATGAAATTTTAATAAATTTGGAGCAAGTGATCATTGTTGCAAGTCAGTTATTAAAAATGAAGGGAAAACTTTTTATTGTTCATCGACCAGAAAGACTCGCAGAAATCATTCATTATTGCTTAAATAATCATATGGGAGTAAAAAATATTCAGCCTTTTGCACCACAAAAAGATCATGAAACTAACTTAGTTGTAGTTGAAGCTGTTAATAATGCACCAACAGATGGTTTGGTTTTAAATAATCCGATTATTGTGCATAATTCTGATAGTTCATTTACTGATGAAATTGAAAATATTATTCATGAAAATAAAGCTGCAAGTACCAAGACAGAAAATAAAAAATATTATTTTTATTGCTTAAAATGTGCGGATGGTAGTTTTTATGGCGGATTTACAGATAATTTAAAAAAGCGTATCGAAGCTCACAATTCAGGTAAAGGTGCTAAATATACTAAAAGTAGACGACCAGTTAATTTATTGTATTTTGAAGAATTTGATGATAAAAGAGCAGCCTTAAAACGAGAGTATTGGTTTAAACATCATGATCGAAAGTGGAAAGAAAACTTTTTGACAGAACATAATGTTAAATTTTGATTGTAATTAATAACTAATTCATATATAATTACTTTGTATGTCTTTACATACTATAAATCACATCAAAAGCGATTAAAATTATGGTGCCTTGTAGGTCTAAATTTTAGTTAAACTTTTGAGAGGAAAAACCATAGGAGGAATTTATTATGACAGTTGTAACAATGAAACAATTGCTTGAAGCAGGTGTACATTTTGGACACCAAACTAGAAGATGGGACCCTAAGATGGCTCCTTACATCTTTACACAAAGAAATGGTATTTACATAATTGACTTGCAAAAAACCATTAAGATGTTAGATGATGCATACAACTTTATGAAAGATGTAGCTACTGACGGTGGTGTATTCTTATTTGTAGGTACTAAAAAGCAAGCACAAGATGCTGTAAAAGAAGAAGCAATTCGTGCTGGACAATACTTCATTAATGAACGTTGGTTAGGTGGTACTCTTACTAACTGGTCAACTATTCAAAGCCGTGTTCAAAGATTAAAGCAATTAAAGAAAATGTCTGAAGATGGTACTTTCGAACTATTACCAAAGAAAGAAGTAGCTGTTTTAACTAAAGAATTAGATAAATTACAAAGATTTTTAGGTGGTATCGAAGATATGCCTAGAATACCAGATGTTATGTTTGTAGTTGATCCTAAGAAAGAAAAGATTGCAGTACACGAAGCAAACATTTTAGGTATTCCAGTTGTAGCTATGGTAGATACTAACACTGATCCAGAACCTGTTGATGTTGTTATACCTTCAAATGATGATGCAATTCGTGCAATTAGATTAATTGCAGGTGCAATGGCAGATGCTGTTATTGAAGGAAAGCAAGGTCAAGATGATGAAAAATCTGTTGAAGCTGAATTCACAGAAAAATCAGAAGCTGATGACGAAAAGTCAATCGAAGAAATTGCTGACGAAGATTAATATTTGACATATTTGTGATAAGGAGATTGATGATGGCAAAAATTACTGCTGCACAAGTTAAGGAACTCCGTGAGCGTACCGGTGCTGGTATGATGGATGTAAAGAAAGCCTTAGTAAAAGCCGATGGTGATATGGATAAGGCTACAGATATTTTGAGAGAATCTGGAGCTGCAAAAGCTGCTAAGAAGAGTGGTCGTATAGCTGCTGAAGGATTAGCTGCGTTTGATGTTGAAGGAAATAATGCAGTGTTGGTAGAGATTAACTCTGAAACAGACTTTGTTTCTTCAAATGATAAATTTGTTAAGTTTGTTGATGACGTTACTAAAGCAATTTTAGCTGCCAAGCCTGCTGACTTAGAAGCTGCTATGAATGTGCCATTAGGTGAAGGTACTATTGCGAGTGCTGAAACTGAGTTAACTGCTGTAATTGGTGAGAAGATTACTCTTAGAAGATTTACTATTTTGACTAAGAAAGATAATGAAGTCTTCGGAGCATACAAGCATAATAATGGTGCTATTATTGCTGTTACTATCCTTGATGGTGATAACGCTGAAGCTGCCAAGAATATTGCTATGCATGTAGCTGCTATTAATCCTGAATATTTAGATAAGAGTCAAGTTCCTGCTGAAGTTTTAGAGCATCAAACTGATGTCTTCACTAAAGAAACAGAAAAAGAAGGAAAACCTTCTAAGATTATTCCTAAGATTGTTGAAGGTCGTATGAATAAATACTTAGCAGAAATTTGTCTTGTTGATCAACCATACGTTAAGGATTCAGATATGACTGTTGCTGAATATGTTAAATCAGTTAAGTCAGAAGTTAAGAATTTTGTTCGTTATGAAGTTGGTGAAGGAATCGAGAAGAAACAAGAAGATTTTGCTGCTGAAGTTCGTGAACAAATGAGATAAATTTTAATCAACTCAAAAATACTTATGTTAGTATTTTTGAGTTTTTTTTTTAGATATTATATTTTAAAAGTAGAGAAAAAAACTAGCATTATAAATTAGCATATAATTACGAGTATTGTTATGGTAAAATGGTAGGAGCTATAGAGGAGGATCAACATGAGTCAATTAAAGTATAAGCGTGTAATTTTGAAAGTTTCAGGAGAAGCTCTTGCAGGTTCTGAAGGTAGGGGTATCAATCCAGAAGTTATTGCACATTTAGCTATGGAAGTTAAAAAAATTCATGATATGGGCGTTCAGATAGGCATTGTATGTGGCGGTGGCAACATGTGGCGCGGTGAAACTGGAGCAAACTTAGGTATGGAGAGAGCCCAAGCAGATTATATGGGAATGCTAGCTACAATTATGAATGGATTAGCTTTACAAGATGCTTTGGAAAATTTGGGTGTTCCTACACGTGTGCAAACATCTATTGAAATGCGACAGATTGCAGAACCGTACATAAGAAGAAAAGCTATACGACATTTAGAAAAAGGTAGAGTAGTTATTTTCGGTGGTGGAACAGGTAATCCGTACTTTTCAACTGACACTACTGCTGCATTACGTGCAGCTGAAATTAATGCAGATGTAATTTTAATGGCTAAAAATGGTGTTGACGGAGTATATTCTGCAGATCCTAAAATCTATCCAGAAGCAGTTAAATTTGATGAACTTACACAACTTGATATTATTGCAAAAGATTTGAAGGTTATGGATAGAACAGCTAGTTCGCTGTCTATGGACAACAATATTCCTTTAATTGTATTTAATGTGAATGAAGCTGGTAATATCAAGAAAGTAATTGAAGGCGAAAATATTGGTACAGTAATAAAAGGTGGTAAATAATGTCGAATGTAATTATTGAAAAAGCAAAAGCAAATATGAGTAAATCTATTTCTGTTTTTGAAAAAGAATTAGGCGGTATACGTGCAGGTGTTGCTAATGCAAGTTTGTTGGATGGTATAAAAGTTGAATATTACGGTGTTCCTACTCCTTTGACACAAATGTCTAGTATTACAATTCCAGAGGCACGTGTGCTAATGATAACGCCATTTGATAAAACAACTCTTAATAATATTGAACACGCAATTTTGGCATCTGATTTGGGAATTACACCTGCAAATGATGGTAGTGTAGTTAGAATAGTAATTCCCCAATTGACTGGAGAAAGAAGAATAGAGATTGCTAAAAAAGTAGGCAAGTTAGCTGAACAAGCTAAAATAGCAATTAGAAATATTCGTAGGGAAGGTATGGATGCTTTAAAAAAGCAACAAAAAGATGGCGAAATTACTGAAGATGATTTGCATAAATTTGAAAAAGATATGCAAAAGATAACTGATAATGCCACAAAAGATGTAGATGCTTTAGCAGATAAGAAGAGCAAAGAAATTACTAAAGCATAGGGATTACCAAGTAGCATGAAGCAAGAAAATAAAAGATTAGATCATTTAGCTATTATTATGGATGGCAATGGCAGATGGGCTCAAGAAAGGCACTTACCTAGGATTATTGGTCATCGTAGTGGAATGAATAAGGTTAAGGAAATTGCATTAGTAGCTAACGAGTTAGGAGTTAAAGTTTTAACTTTATATGCCTTTTCTACAGAAAACTGGGGAAGACCTCGCGATGAGGTTAACTATTTAATGAAGTTACCTATTAATTTTTTTGATAAATTTATGCCAGAGTTGCAGAAAAATAATATTAAAGTCAATATTATGGGTTTTAATGATAAGCTTCCTCTAGCAACTGCTGAAATTATAAAAAAAGCAGAGCAAGAAACTGCTGACAATGATGGTATGATATTGAATTTTGCTTTTAATTATGGCTCTAGGCAAGAAATAACTGCTGCTATTTCTAAGATAGCATTAGATATTCAAAATAAAAAAATTGAAGTTGATTCAATAAATGAGCAATTGGTATCAGATTATTTAATGACGGCAAAATTTGGAGATTATGCTGATCCTGATTTGTTAATTAGAACTTCTGGTGAAGAACGCTTATCTAATTTTATGTTATGGCAATTAGCCTATTCAGAATTTTATTTTACTAAAACATATTGGCCAGATTTTACTACCGATGAATTTAAAAAAATAGTAGAAGAATATCAGCATCGTGACCGACGTTTCGGAAAAATTTAAATAAGAGATGAAAATATATGAAACAAAGAATAATAACAGCGTTAGTTGCATTAATCTTTTTTATTCCAGTATTATTATTGGGTGGTTATTGGATAGATGTAATGGCTTGCTTATTAGCTTGCTGTGCGATTAGCGAAATTTTTATAATGAAAAAACAAATTTTAATATCAATTAATTTTTTGATAAGTTTGTTAGCAACTTTAACTTTGACATTGCCTGATAAGTTCTTTAACTTTTTACCTGTATTTTTAGGCAAAATACAATTATTCTGTATTTTGAATATGCTTCTTTTGACAATTACAGTATTATCTAAAAATAAAACGTCCTTTGATGATGTCGGAACTTATGTATTGGGTAGCATATATGTTGGTGCCGGTTTTCATTATTTAGCTGCAATTAGGAACATAAATGATGGATATGGATTAGCAATTTTAGGATTTGCATTAATTGTAGTGTGGGCGAGTGATATTGGAGCTTATGTTTTTGGCAGAAAATATGGTAAGCGTAAGCTTTGGCCAGTTATCAGCCCTAACAAAACGTGGGAAGGATCAATAGGCGGTATAATATGTGCGATTGTATGTACTACTATATATGTGCTGATTGTTCCAACAGGTAGAAATCAATTATTATTAATTGGTCTATCAATTGTACTATCAGTTGTAGGTCAAATTGGAGATTTAGTAGAATCAGCTATAAAAAGATTTTATGGTGTAAAAGATTCTGGAAAGATTTTACCTGGACATGGTGGGATCTTAGATAGATTTGATAGCTTATTATTTGTTTTACCAGTCGTTGCTTATATAGGAATTATGTAGGTTTTATTTATGAAGAGTATTTTAATATTTTTAGTTATATTTGGAATATTAGTATTTGTGCATGAATTTGGACATTTTTTTGTAGGAAAAAAATGTGGAATACTGGTAAGAGAATTTTCTATTGGTATGGGGCCAAAACTTTTTCAAGTTATGAAAAAGAAAACTACTTATACAATAAGATGGTTACCAATTGGAGGATATGTACGATTTGCAGGACCAGATGATATTGCAAAAATAGATCCAGGTGCAACAGTTGTATTACAATTCAATGATAATGGTGAGGTAGTTAGAATAGATAACTCGGGCTCACAAATGCCTATTTCCGGAATACCTGTTCAAGTTATTGAAAGTGATTTGGTTAATAGATTAATTATTCGTGGCTATAAAAATGGCGATGAGAATGAAAATATTACTTATTCTGTTAATCATGATGCAACTATAATTGAAAAAAATGGCAGCGAATTAATTATTGCACCTGAAGATACACAGTTTCAAAATGCTAAAGTTTTAAAGAAAATAGCAAGTAATGTTGCAGGTCCATTAATGAATATTATTTTAGGATTTATTGTTTTTATCGGACTATCAATTTCTGGACCTGGTGCACCAACAACTATTATTAATAAGACTATAGATAATAGCCCTGCACAGAGAATCGGATTAAAGAATGGTGATCAAGTAAAAGAAATAGAACATCAAAAAGTTAGTCAGTTAGAAGATATTTCTAAAATTATTGCAGAATACAAAGGAAAAAAAGTTGAAGTTGTAGTTCTACGGAATAATTCTTACCGGAAATTTAAAATAAAACCAATGAAGGTTGTTGATAATGGGCAAACACTTTATCAATTAGGCTTTATTTGTAAGTTAGATAATAATTTGTTCAGCAAATTATCACATGGCTGTAAAACCAGTTTAAGGACTATGGGCTTGATTTTTAATGCATTATCTAGCTTAATTAGACATTTTAGTTTGGATAAATTATCTGGACCAGTAGGTATTTATTCACAGACAAGAAAAATGTCTGATTTAGGGTTTGCATATGTAGTAACATTTTTAGCAATGATTTCAATTAATTTGGGTATTGTTAATTTATTACCAATACCTGGCCTTGATGGCGGAAAATTGTTATTGAATGTGGTTGAATTAGTAACAGGTAAACCACTTTCACCAGAAAAAGAAGAATTAGTCAATATTATAGGCTTTGTCTTTTTATTGATATTGATTATAGCTGTTACAGGAAATGATATATATCGTTTCTTTATTAAATGATTATTTGGAGGAAAATATGCGTCAATCTATTTTATTTATACCAACTCTTAAGGAAGTACCAAGTGATGCAGTGGCTAAAAGCCATCAACTGATGTTACGTGGTGGATACATTCGTCAAGTTACAGCTGGTGTTTATGCTTATTTACCATTAGCATATTTGGTTTTACGTAAGGCTGAAAAAATTATTGAAGAAGAGATGGAGAATATTAATGTTCCAGAAATGATAATGCCGCATTTTCTTCCTGCTACTTTATGGGAAGAATCTGGTAGATTACCTAAGTATGGCCCAGAGATGTTTAGATTGAAAGATAGACATGGTCGTGAAAGTTTATTAGGGCCAACACATGAGGAAACTTTTACTGAAATTATTGGTAAAAATATAAAGAGTTACAAGCAAATGCCGATAGCTTTGTATCAAATTCAAACTAAGTTTCGTGATGAAAATAGACCTCGTTTTGGGTTATTGCGTGGCCGTGAATTTGTTATGTTAGATGGTTATAGTTTTGCTGCTACTAGAGAACAATTAGATAAGCAATTTGATGACCAAAAACATGCATATAAAAAGATATTTAAGCGTTGTGGTGTTGAAGTATATCCTGTAATTGCTAATTCTGGTACTATGGGTGGTAAGAATTCAACTGAATTTCAAGCACCAGCAGCTATAGGTGAAGATGTTATAGCTACAAATGAAACTGGTACATATTCAGCTAACTTAGAAATGGCACGAAGTATTGACACATTTTCACCTGAAAAAGAAGAATTAAAACCGCTTGAAAAGGTTGCAACTCCTGATTGTGCAACTATAGAGCAATTGTCAGAATTTTTACATGTTCCAAATACGAGAATAGTAAAAAGTATATTATATATTGTTGATGATAAGAAAGTATTAGTATTAATACGTGGTGATAAACAAGTAAATGAAGTAAAATTGCAAAATGCACTTGATGCCGATTCTGAACCACGTGTAGCTACAAATGAGGAATTATTATCCATAGTTAAAGCAACTAAGGGTGGTGTAGGTCCAGTTAAAGCAGCATACGCCGATTATATTATTGCTGATGAGACAGTCAAAGGCTTATATAATGTTGTTGTAGGTGCTAATGAAAGTGATTACCAATATATTAATGCAAATATAGATCGTGATTTCAAAGTAAATGAATTTGCTGATTTACGTACGGCAAATGCGGGTGAACCTGATCCAGTAGATCATTTACCTTTGAAATTTACAACCAGTATTGAAGTAGGTCACATATTTAAGTTGGGTACATATTATACCAATTCAATGAATGCAAAGTTTTTGGATCAAAATGGTAAAACCCAGCCAATTATTATGGGCTCATATGGTATCGGTGTTACTAGAATGTTATCTGCTATTGTAGAACAACATTCTACAGATAATGGCATTTTTTGGCCAAAAGAAGTTGCTCCTTTTGAAATCCATATTATTCAAATGAATATGAAAAATGATGAACAGACTGTAGTTTCAAAGAAATTAGAAGAAATATTTAGTGATAAATATTATGTTCTTTATGATGACAGAAATGAGCGTCCAGGTGTTAAGTTCAATGATGCAGATTTAATTGGTGCACCAATTAGAATTATCGTTGGTCGTCGTGTGAGCGAACAGATTGTTGAAGTTAAAAAATCAACAGAACAAGAATCTGTTGAAATGTCTTTGGATTCACTTACTGAATATATTTCAAAAGAATTAAGGTAATGTTGTGGAAGATAAAAACAAGCTATTTTTAAGGCTCTTAGAGCAAATACAAATTATTGATAATATTGCTCAAAATTCTGACTTAAAAAAAGGCGAAATAGAAAACGTGGATGTTTATGCTAAGGAGCGTAAGTGGGTAATCCACGTTTTTTTACCTAAAGTGTTAGAATTTGATACATATATCATGTTATATAAGGCGTTGCATCAAACATTTGATCCATTTGTTAATGTGGATCTAGTTGTGCGATGCCAATTAGATGATAATAGTGAATTTAACAATTATTGGGAGTTTGTTATTGAACATGCTGAAAAATTATCTGCATCAGTTAAAGAATTTTTGATACATACTAAGCCTTGTTATCTTGATGCAAATTGGCAAATTACTTGTCAAAATAATTTTGTTCAATCTATGTTTACTTCAGAGGTTTTAGATGCCATAGCTTCAGAATTTAATAAATATGGATTTAAAGACCTTAGCTTTAATATTAATTTAGAAGATAATACTAAGGAAGATATTAAGCAGCTAGAACAGCAGCAATTAGAGCATGAAAATGCTATGCAAAAAATGTACGAACAAAGTCCAGAACAAAGTCAAGAATATAGTCCAGAATATAATCCAGAACATAATATGGAAATTACTAAAATCAAAGATTTGGAAGATGGTAATAAAGATATTTTTGTTGAAGGGCATGTTTTTAACGTAGAATCTCGTGAATTAAAGTCAGGTAAAGTCATTTTGACGGGAGAAATTACTGATTATACTGATTCTATAAGTTTTAAAAAATTTTTATCTAGCAAAGATAAATTGGCTGATTTAGAGGATATTAAGCCAGGTGTGTGGGTTCAGATACAAGGAAATGTTTTAGATGATACATTTCAACATGAAATAGTACTGAACATTAAGTCTATAAAGTTGATCAAACATATTGGTAGGCAAGAGACCTATGAGGGTAAACAAAAAAGAGTAGAATTACATTTACATACCAATATGTCGCAGTTGGATGCAACGAATTCTGCTGGAGATTTTGTTAAGGCAGCGAAAAAATTTGATCAGAAAGCTATTGCAATTACAGATCATGCGGATGTTCAAGCCTTTCCAGAAGCATATGTGGCAGGCAAAAAGAATGGATTAAAAATCATTTATGGCTATGAAGCTAATATGATTAATGATCAAGCTTTGTTGGTTTTAAACCCTGCTAATATGGATTATCGTGGTCAAGAATATGTAATTTTTGATGTTGAAACTACGGGTCTATCATCGGTTTACGATACCATTATTGAAATAGGTGCGGTCAAAATGAAAGATGGTGTAGTAATTGATCGTTTCGATAAATTTATTAATCCACATCATTTATTAAGTGATACTACAATTAATTTGACTTCCATTACTGATGAGATGGTGCAAAATGCGGATGATGAGAATATTGTTATTAGGCAATTCCAAGAGTTTTATCAAGATTTACCATTGTGCGGACATAATGTACAATTTGATATCGGATTTTTAAATGCCGCTTTAAGACGGTGCAATATGGACATTATAACGCAACCTGTCGTTGATACATTAGAAGTTTCTAGGTTATTACATCCAGAACAGACAAGACATACGTTAGATTCTTTAGCTAAAAAATACAATGTTGTATTGGAACATCATCATCGTGCTAATCAAGATGCAGAAGCTACAGGTTATTTAATGTTCAAATTGCTAGATGCTTTCTATGAAAGATTTCAAGAAGCTAATTTAGGTAAAATGAATGATTATGCTAAATTTGGACAAGTATATAAGAGAGCTAAACCTAATCATATGACGGTATTGGCAATTAATAAAGTTGGTCTAAAAAACATGTATAAGTTAGTTTCTTTAGCTTCTACTAAGTATTTTTATCGTCTTCCAAGAACACCATTATCAGAATTAAAAAGGTTACATGAAGGATTACTATATGGAAGTGGTTGTCTGCAGGGTGATGTTTTTATAAGTATGATGCAAAAAGGATATGATGCTACAAGAGAAAAAGCTAGAATTTACGATTTTCTTGAAGTGCAACCTCCAGCCGCATATCAACATTTATTGGACGATAAGCTAATAAAAGATAAAAAAGAATTACAAGAGATTATTACTAACATTTATAAATTAGGTAAGGAATTAGGAATTCCAGTTGTTGCGACGAGTGATGCTCATTATATAGATAAAAAAGATGCAATTTATCGTAAAATTTTACTATCTGCTCAAAAAGCTAATAGAGGTAAAAATTATGAATTGCCAGATTTACATTTTTATACTACGCAAGAAATGTTAGATGCATTTAGTTTTTTAGATCCCAAAATTGCTGAAGAAATAGTTATTAAAAATACTAATATGATTGCAGATAAAATTGAAAATGTAGAACCTATAAAATCTGGACTATATCCACCACATATTGAAAATGCTGATAAAGAGATGGAACAATTGACTTATGACAAAGCTCATGAGTTATATGGAAATCCATTGCCTAAAATAGTCAAGGATAGGCTTGAATATGAGTTGAAGTCAATTATTAGCAATGGATATGCAGTTATATATTTGATATCACAACGCTTGGTTGCAAAATCAAATAAAGATGGCTATTTAGTTGGTTCTAGAGGATCTGTAGGATCGAGTTTAGTTGCTACTATGTCAGGAATTACAGAAGTTAATCCTTTAGCTCCACATTATAGGTGTCCCAATTGTAAATATTCTCAATTCTTTGAAAAAGGAGAATATGGTTCTGGTTATGATTTACCAGATAAAAAATGTCCAAAATGTAATGCTGATTTAGCCAAGGATGGCCAAGATATACCTTTTGCTACTTTTTTAGGATTTCATGGTGATAAAGTTCCTGATATCGATTTGAATTTCTCAGGAGATTATCAACCTGTTGCTCATAGTTATATAAGAGTAATGTTTGGTCCAGATAATTCGTATCGTGCAGGTACTATTGGAACTGTTGCAGATAAGATTGCTTATGGATATGTAAAGCATTACGAAGATGAAAATGAGTTAAAATTGCGAAATGCAGAATTAGATCGCTTATCTCAAGGAGCTAGTGGAGTTAAGAGAACAACAGGGCAACATCCAGCTGGAATCGTTGTAGTACCTAATGATATGGACATTTATGATTTTACTCCAGTACAGTATCCCGCAGATGACTTAGATGCAGCTTGGTTAACAACGCACTTTGATTTTCATTCTATTCATGATAATATTTTAAAATTTGATATTTTAGGTCATGATGATCCTACTATGATTAGAATGCTACAAGATTTATCAGGCGTAGATCCTTTAACAATACCTCCATGTGATCCTGGAGTTATGTCTTTATTTTCTGGTACAGATATTTTGGGTGTTACACCTGAACAAATTGGTGTTAATACTGGTACGTTGGGAGTTCCTGAATTTGGAACTAAATTTGTCCGTGGAATGTTAGAGGAAACTAAGCCAACTACATTTTCAGAATTATTACAAATATCTGGATTGTCACATGGTACAGATGTTTGGCTAGGAAATGCAGAAGATTTAATTAATAAAGGTATATGTAAGTTAAAAAATGTAATTGGTTGTCGTGATAATATTATGACAGACTTAATTCACTGGGATGTTCCACCAGAAGTCGCTTTTTCAACGATGGAATCAGTTAGACATGGTAAGGGTATTAGTGATGAAAATATGGCTATACTGAGTAAAAACAAAAATATCCCAGATTGGTATATTCAATCATGTTTAAAAATAAAGTATATGTTCCCTAAAGCACATGCAACAGCATATATATTAATGGCTCTGAGAATTGCATGGTTTAAAGTTTATTATCCAGTTATTTATTACACATCATATTTATCTGTTCGTGCAGATTTATTTGATATTGTAGCTATGAGTCATGGTAAAAATACTGTTAAAGCAGCTATGAAGAAAATTAGAGATCAAGGCAACAATGCTTCTACTAAAGATAAAACCTTGTTAACAGTTTTAGAAATTGCTAATGAATGTTTAGAGAGAGGAATCAACATTAATATGGTCGATATTGAAAAATCGGATGCGTTGAATTTTAAAATTCTTGATGAACATAATATTTTAGCACCGTTTAATACTGTGCCAGGTTTGGGTGATAATGTTGCTAAACAGATTGTTGCTGCAAGAGATGAACAACCATTTCTTTCTAAGGAAGATTTATCTATTAGAGGTAAGGTTTCTCAGACAATTATGGAATATTTTGAAAATAATGGTGTCCTTGACGGGTTACCAGATCAAAATCAATTATCATTGTTTTAGACTATTAAGGGTAAGTTTTTAATTTACAAATGAACAAATATGATATATAATTAAACATATAATTCGAATAATGTGTTCGAGTGAGCAGGGATGCTCACTCTTTTTATTGCGGAGGATTATTTTGTTCAAAAATATAGATAAAGTTATAGAAGTTATTACTCCATTAGTTCACGCTAGAGGAGATGAACTTGTTGATATTGAGTATGTAAAAGAAAATAATCAGAATTATTTACGTATTTATGTTGATCGAGAACCTAATGGAATTGATATTGATGAAATAGCTACTTTAAGTGAAAGTGTTTCAGAACAACTCGACTTAATAAATCCAGATCCATTACCAGATACATATATTTTGGAATTATCATCACCAGGTGTAGAAAGACCCATCAAAACTGAAGCCGATTGGTGTAAAGCTAAGGATGACTATGTTCATGTAGGACTTTATAAAAAAATTAATGGGCAGAAAAGTTATGAAGGAACTTTGTTGGATTATGATATGGATAAAATAATTTTAGAAATAAAAATAAAAACTCAACAACAAAAGATTACTATACCACGTAATATGATAGCTAATATACGATTTGCCATTAAATTTTAGAAAGGATGATATTAGAATAATGTCCAAAGAATTAATTAAGTCTTTTACGGCTTTAGAAGAACAAAAAGGAATTAAACAAGAAGAAATAGTTGATGCAATTAAAGCTGCATTGATTGCAGCTTATAAAAAAAATTATAATCAGGCACAAAATGTTGAGGTTATTTTTGATGAGAACAAAGGTAAGTTTATAGTTCAAGCAGTTAAAACTGTTGTTGATGAAGTCCAAGATGATAGACAACAAGTCAGTTTAAAAGATGCTCTTGAGATAAATCGGGCTTATGAAGTAGGAGATGAGATTCGTTTTGAAGTTACTCCTCAAAATTTTGGACGTTTAGCTGCACAGACAGCTAAGCAAGTAATTATGCAACGATTACGTGAAGCTGAACGTGCACATATTATTGAAGAATATTCTCAATATCAAAATGAATTGATCACAGGAACTGTAGAAAGGGTAGATAATAGATTTGTATATATCAAGATAGGCAACGTTGAAGCTGTTATGCCCCATAATGATCAGATGCCTGGTGAAGTTTATAAGCCACAAGATAGGATTAAAGTATTAGTTACAAAAGTTGGTTCTGATGCTAAAGGTACGCAGATCACTGTTTCAAGAACTGCTCCAGGTTTAGTAAAACGTTTATTCGAACAAGAAGTTCCTGAAGTTTATAATGGAACAGTAGAAATTATTTCTATTGCTAGAGAAGCTGGTGATAGAACCAAAATTGCAGTTAAGAGTAGTGACCCTAATATTGATCCAGTTGGAACTTTAGTTGGTCCTAAAGGATCTAGAGTACAAAATATTGTTAATGAATTATCTGGTGAAAATATTGATGTAGTAAAGTACGAAGAAGATCCATCAGATTATATAGCTAATGCGTTGAATCCTGCAGAAGTAATAGCAGTCCAGTTTGGTGAGGCTAATGATGATAAGAGTGCATTGGTTATTGTTCCAGATTATCAATTATCATTGGCTATTGGTAAAAAAGGTCAAAATGTTCGCTTAGCAGCAAGATTGACAGAATATAAAATTGATATTAAGCCGGAATCTCAAGTGGAATTTGTTGATGAGGATAGTTCCGCAAATGGAGAAGTTGAATCTGCAGATTAAATAGAAAAGAATAGGTGATCTTTTGTGAAAAAAAGAAAAATACCAATGCGAAAAGATTTGATTACTAATACAATGATGCCCAAAAAAGAGCTTGTTCGTATTGTGGTTGATAAAGAAAAGAATATCTTTGTTGATCCTACCGGTAAAAAAGCTGGGCGTGGTGCATATGTTTCATTAGAACCTGAAAAGATTCAGCAGGCAAAAAAAAGAAGAGTTCTTGAAAATAGTTTAGGTATCAAGATTTCAGATGAATTTTATGATGAATTATATGCTTATGTAGAACATCAGAGAGCAAGAAAAGAATTATTTGGTGATAAATAGATTGAATAATAAAGCTTTAAATATGCTGGGATTAGCCCAAAAGGCAGGAAAAATGGTTGGCGGCTATGATGCAACTAATATAGCTATTTTAAATAAAAAAGCAATATTAGTATTTATAGCAAGTGATATTAGTAATAATACTAAGGAAAAAGTATTGTTTGCATGCCAAAAAAATAATATAAATGTGTGTCGACAATTCAGCACTGCTGAATTATCCCACATTATGGGCAAAAATAGAAAAATATTAGCTGTAACTGATAGTGGTTTTGCCAAAGCAATTATGAAAAAAATAAATGAAGGAGAGTGATTTGATGACTAGGATTAGGTTATATGAATTGGCTAAAGAATTAGGCATCGAAAATAAAGTTATTGTTGAAAAGGCTAGAGAGTTAGGATTTGATGTGAAAAGCCATATGTCTTCATTAACTGATGATCAAATTAATAAGATACGTGAATTGTACAAAAATAAATCGGATAAAAAGAGACAAAACAAAAGTAAGATAAAAGTATCTGTAGGTGCATTACGTCGTACTAATAGTAATGAAGATAATAATAAAAAGAAAAAAAAGGTTGATTCAACCAAAAATACAAACTCTCCGAAAGAAAAAGCAAATAATCCAAAACCAGCAGCACGCGATTTATTAAATAAATTGCAGAAAAAACAAAGACAAGAATCTGTAGCATTAGAAGAGCAAGTTAAGCGTTCAAAAAAACAATGGCATGAGGAACAAATCAAAAAAGTCGATGCGACTGAAAATAAGATGCCAGTTGAAGGTGCAGAGGCTGTGAGAGCTAGAGTAAAAGTTGCCAAGAAAGTTGCTGGTCCCAAAATTATAAAATTATCTCCTGCTCGTCAAAAGGTTGATAACGAAACTAAAAATGATCAAGTTAAACATAGTAATGCTAAGCGTGATTTTAGACCAAGACAGACCAAAGCAACTAAAAGTATGGATATTTCATCAGTTATTTCTGATAGTCCAGTGCCACCAGAAGAGAATCGTAAATTGCGTAATAAAGAATATGGTAAAACTGGGCGTAAGAAGCAACGTGATGATGATGCTGATTTTGAAAGAAGTGAGCAATCTGATAAAGCTAGACGTCGTAAGAATAGAAAAGTCAAGGGTCAACAACCAATTGATTTAATCAAAAAACAACCAACACAAAGAAAAGATCGTCCATTACCAGAAATATTAGTTTTTGAAGAGGGTATGAATGCTCAGGATTTGGGTAAATTACTTCATCGTGAACCAGCAGAAATTGTCAAAAAATTGTTCATGTTGGGTATCATGACTAATCAGAATCAATCTTTGAGTAAAGATACTATTGAATTACTTGCTGCAGAATATGGTATTGAATCCAAAGAAAAAGTTCATGAAGATATATCAGATATTGATAATCTATATGAGCATGAAATGGAAGTATCAAAAAAATCACAAAACTTGGTAAAAAGACCACCAGTTGTTACTATTATGGGACATGTTGACCATGGTAAAACTACTTTACTTGATAGATTGCGTAACACCAATGTTTCTGCACATGAAGCTGGTGGTATTACACAAAAAATTGGTGCATATCAAGTTAAATTAGATGATCGTTTAATTACTTTCTTGGATACTCCTGGTCATGCAGCATTCTCAAATATGCGTGCCCGTGGTGCTGAAGTTACTGATATTGTCGTTTTAGTAGTTGCTGCAGACGATGGAGTTATGCCACAAACTGTTGAAGCAATAGATCACGCTAAGAGTGCAGGTGTACCTATTATTGTAGCGGTTAATAAGATAGATAAACCAGGTGCTAATCCAGATCATGTTATGGAGCAATTGATGAAATATGGACTTGTACCAGAAGATTGGGGCGGAGATACAATTTTCGTTAAAATTTCTGCTAAATCTGGTGAAAATGTTGATGATTTATTACAAATGATTCTATTGCAAGCTGATATGATGGAATTACAAGCAGATCCTAACCAAAAAGCTATAGGTACTGTTATTGAAGCACGATTATCTAAGGGAAGAGGTCCCGTAGCTGACGTTTTAGTTCAACAAGGTACTTTGAATATAGGTGATCCAATTGTTATTGGTGATACATTTGGACGTGTACGTGTTATGACCAATGATAAGGGTCGCAGAGTAAAAAAGGCAACGCCATCAACACCTGTTGAGATTACAGGCTTGAGTGATGTGCCAGAAGCTGCAGATAAGTTGGTAGTATTTGAAGATGAAAAGACTGCTAGAAGTGTTGGTGAACAAAGAGCTAGAAATTCACTAGAAAAACAACGTGAAAATACACAGCATGTAACTTTAGATAATTTGTTTGACACTATGAAGAAAGAAAATATGAAGGAAGTAGGTATTGTATTAAAGGCAGATGTACAAGGATCTACTGAAGCTTTACAACAATCATTGGAAAAAATTGATGTTGAAGGAGTTCGTGTTAATATTATTCATGCAGGTGTTGGAGCAATTAATGAATCCGATGTAACTTTAGCTAGTGCATCTAATGCATTCATTATTGGATTCAATGTGAGACCTACAGCTACTGCTAGAAGTCAAGCGGATAATGAAGGATTGGATATTCGTCTTTATAATATAATCTATAAAGCAATAGATGATGTTGAAGCAGCTATGAAGGGAATGCTTGAACCTACTTATGAAGAGAAAGTGGTTGGTAGTTTAACTGTTCGTGAAACTTGGAAAGTTTCTAAAGTAGGTACAATTGCAGGAGCATTGGTCGATAGCGGTTATATTACTAAGGATTCTGGCGTACGTGTTATTCGCGATGGTATTGTTAAATATGATGGTAAAGTAGCATCTCTGAAACGATTTAAAGACGATGTTAAAGAAGTAAAACAAGGATTTGAATGTGGAATTACTATCGAAAACTTTAATGATATTAAAATCGATGATCAACTGGAAGCATATGAGATGCAAGAGGTTCCAGTTAAATAAATTAGTTTGATAAATTATAAAAGGAGCTTATAAATGAAGCATAGAATAGGTCGTGTTGAAGGAGAAATTTTACGTGAATTAACTAAGATCTTACGTAAAGAAATTAGCGATCCAAGATTAAGAGAAATTTCTATTACAGCTGTTGAGTGTACTAATGACTTTTCTTATGCTACTATTTACTATAGTTTATTAACAGATAATTCTGTGAGAGAAGAAGAAGTATCACAAGGGCTAGAAAAAGCAAAAGGATTAATGAGGCATTTGTTAAGTAATAATTTAACCTTATTTAAAGTACCTGAATTGATTTTTAAACGTGATAATTCTGTTGCATATGGTAGTAAAATTGATCAATTGATTAAGCAAGTGCAAGAACAAGATAAAAAAAGATAATATTTGTTTTAAAAAAGACGCCCATTGGACGTCTTTTAGTGTAAGGGGATATATTTATATATGCTAAATGGGATTATTGTATTAAATAAGCCACGTGGAGTAACAAGTAGTGACTGCGTTTATAAATTACGAAAACTATTAAAAATAAAGAAAATAGGGCATGCTGGGACGTTAGATCCAGAGGTAAATGGTGTTTTACCTATTGCAGTTGGGCAGGCAACTAAATTAATAGAAAAAATGCATGAAAAAGATAAAAAATATATAGGTGTAGGCTTATTAGGTTTTGCTACCGATAGTTATGACGTAACTGGTAAGAAAATAGCAGAGAAAAAAATCATAACTCCCTTCTCGGATGAAGAGATTCAATCTGGGATGAAAAAATTAGTTGGTGATATTTCTCAGATGCCTCCCATATATTCTGCAGTCAAAGTCAATGGCAAAAGATTATATGAATATGCTAGGGAAAATATTGAAGTACAGCGTCCAATGAGAGATGTAACAGTAAAGAGCTATAATTTAGTTAATACTTCTACTTATGATTATGAAAAGCAGCAACAAACGTTTGATTTTTCTGTTACATGCTCTAAAGGAACTTATGTTAGGTCATTAGTAAATGATTTAGGTGCTATATTGGATGTACCTGCAGTTATGGTTAAATTAACGCGAATTGCTAGTTCTGGCTATAATATTACAGATGCAGTAACATTAGAAGATATTAGCAGACAAATAGATCAACCTCATTTCTGGTTACAGCCTATTGACAGTTTTTTTGATAATGTAGATCATTTTGTTTTGAATTCAGAACAATATGACCGAGTTAGAAATGGAGCAGCTTTGAAAATAAAGGCCTCCAGCAATGAAGTAGCATTAGTTTATAGCGGTAAAATTAAGGCCATATATGAAAAAAAACTAAATGTTTATAAACCACAATTAATGCTTTTACAAAATGATTAATAAGAAGGTTAGAGATATTGGAAACGATATTATTGGATAATCCTATTGATAGTAGAAAGATTTGTTCAAATGCTGTTGTAGTACTAGGTTTTTTTGATGGAGTACATATTGCACATCAAAAAATAATTTTTAAGGCTAGAAAAATTGCTGATGATAAACAAGTTCCTTTAGTTGTTTTGACATTTGATAAACATCCTAAAGAATTGTATCTAGATGATAAAAATTTTAAATATATCGATACCCTGAGTGAAAAAACGGCAAAAATGCGAAAATTTAACGTAGATTTATTAGTGGTAATGAAATTTAATGAATCTATGTGTAGATTAAAACCAACTGATTTTATTGATAATGTAATTCTGATGTTTAATCCCAGTGTCGTTGTAGTTGGGTATGATTATACATACGGCCCCAAAAAAATTGCCAATATTCATACTTTGTTGACCTACTCTAAGGGAAAATTTGATTTGGTGATAGAGCCTGAGGCAACATTTAAGGGTGAAAAAATTGGTTCTACAGAAATAAAGGAAGCAATATCTCATGGCAATGTAAAATTGGCAGCTGATTTATTGGGTTGTCCATATAGCATGTCAGGTGTGGTAGTTCATGGTTTTCATCGCGGACATATGTTGGGTTTTCCTACCGCTAATTTATGCATTAATTCTAAAAAAATACTTCCTTGTAATGGTGTGTATGCAACACAAACGTTAATAAAAGGTAAATTATATAATTCTATGACATCTGTGGGTTATAATGACACTTTTAATAATAGTAAAAAAACAATAGAGACTTATATATTCGACTTTTGCGAAGATATATATGACGAAAAAATAATTTTGTATTGGTATGAATTTATTCGAAATAATATTAAATTTAATGACATTAATTCGCTAATTAAACAATTAAATATAGATAAAACAAATATACAACGACATTTTGACAAAAAATAACAAAAAATGATTTGAATTTTAAGTAGCTAATAAATTTAAATCATTTTTTTATAATCTCTTGCAAAAATTCGATTAAAAGAGTAACATAAAGAAGTTGTCTGAATGATTACATTTCAGATGATATAAAAATTGAAAAAAGTAGTTGAAAAACACTTTTCAATCATGTATAATTTTTAAATGTCGTCACGGATAAGACGTGAGCGGCAGGTTTATGAGAAAAAAAGTTCTTTA
>QWCG01000008.1_pt1 | contig 114258 bp, 102 predicted proteins | sample 1972481 | NCBI WGS metagenome assembly QWCG01 (sample SAMN09866714, study PRJNA288562) | Human vaginal metagenome isolate term3_vaginal, whole genome shotgun... | isolation source: vagina | host: Homo sapiens | place: USA: California
ATAAGTCAACACACATGATTTTGAACTCGTAACTATATTTACTAGTTGACATGAAATAACCCTTTCACTAACTGTCCAGAAAAAGGGGTACATATCAAAAATCAACAACAAAAAGCGGAAAATAACACTGAAAAATCACTAGCGCTGTATAAGCTCGCTATCTATATGATTCGCTTTGCACCAAAAATTGCAAAATGCTTAATGTCGTATAGTATTGAATCATGAGTTACGTATCTGAAAATTCTTTACACAATGCTGTGAATCTTGCTGCAACAGACCTCTTTACTTTTAGCTACAAGCACATTATTAAGCCACACTTAGTGTTTAATATTCCGCCAGACGAAGCACACGACCGCATGATTGCATTTTGCAAAATAAGCGAACGAGTTCCTGGATTAATGTGGCTTTTGCGACAAATGCTTGACTACACGGATCCAATTTTACAAACGCAAGTTATGGGAGTAGATTTTGCAAATCCATTTGGCTTAAGCGCAGGACTCGATAAAAACTGCGATTTGTGTACAGTTCTAGATAACGCTGGTTTTGGATTTGAAACAGTTGGCTCCACAACTGCTCGTCCATGTGCAGGAAACGCTAAGCCTTGGTACCATAGGCTTCCGCAATATGATTCGCTTCTTGTTCATGCAGGTCTTGCAAACGATGGCAGCGAATTTGTGATTCCTAGAGTAGAAAAAGCGTGGACGAATGCTAAAAGCATGCAAATTTCTGTAAGCATTGCGCGAACTAACGATAATCTTGTTGGTGATTTAGACGAAGGCATTGAAGATTATCGCATATCTATGGAGCGCGCAAGTGGCAAAAGCTCGATGATTGAGGTTAATATTTCTTGCCCAAACACTATGGCTGGAGAGCCTTTTAGCAATCCAGATGCTTTAGATAAGCTTTTTAGTGTTTTAGATAAAGTAAGCAGACCTCAGCCAACTCTTGTAAAAATGCCTTTGAACTTAAAGGGCGGATGGCCTCAATTTAAGTCTTTGTTAGACGTTTTAAGCGCGCATAAGGTTGATGGCGTGAGCATTGCAAATTTGCGCAAGAATCGAGATGGGCTAGACATTCCTGCAGATTGGCAAGGTGGAATCTCAGGGGCTCCAACTTACAATGCAAGCAATGAGCTTATTAAGCGCACTAGAAGCGAGTTCGGGTCTCGCTTTGCAATTGCTGGAATCGGCGGAGTATTTACCGCTGAACAGGCGTATCAAAAGATTAGAAACGGCGCCGACTTAGTTATGTTCGTTTCTTCTCTTATGTACAGAGGCCCTCAACAAATTACAACATTAAAGCGCGGTCTTGCAAAGATGCTTAGAAAAGACGGCTTTAATAGTGTTAAAGATGCTGTTGGAGTAGACGCGCTCTAGGCGAGAGTCGCACTAGTGACAACAAACACTAGCGGCCACACACTAGCAACAAACACTAGCGACCAAACACTAGCGAGTTCCGCCAGAATACGAGCTGGAGGTATCTCCACTGCTGGTGTTACCAGAATATTGGTATTGTCTTCCGTCGCCCGTTGCGTAGCGTCCGTTTGTAGCAGCATCTTGTTGCGAGTTTTGATCACCTTGCGAATCCTGAGAGCCTTGCGAACTCTGGTCGCCTTGCGAATCCTGGCTTTGCTCTTGAGCTGCCTGCCTGCGCGCTTCTTCTTCCCTATCGCGCTGCTGTTGCAACTCATACTGCCTGCGCATCTGCTCGCTAGTCAACGGCATTTTTCCGCCAGCCATATACTTTGGATCTGGTTTTCCGTAATCGTTATCCATAGGCGTGTTAGATGCCTTTAGGTACGTATCCATAAACTTTTTCCAAGCAGGCATAGCAATGTAGGTACCATACCATGTGCTGTGGTAGACGCCATTAATGCGCATGTTGTTAAAGCTCTTTTGAACTTCCGCATTTCCAACCGCAATAAACGCAGACACCTTATTTGGCACAAATCCAGCTGTTGCCATGTAAAACTCTTCGTTAGTACCAGTTTTAGTAAACGTTTTTCGTCCACCTTCTAGCTGAGCCATATGCGCAACACCAGTTGGCTGAACAACGCCTTGATTAATAGCGTATGCTGCCGTTTGAGCAACCTTCTTTGGTATTGCTTGATGGCAATTAGCGCTAGGAACACGCAAACGCTTACCATTCTTGTCTACTACACGCTTAATGGCTATAGGATCGCATTGAACGCCATCAGCTGCGATTGTTGCATAAACATTTGCCATTGTAAGCGGCGAAGCTTGCACAGCACCAATCAACATAGGAGGATTGAATGAGTTCTTAGAAAACACATCTTCTTGACCCAGTGGCGAATTATGATACCCCAACGTTTTAGCTGCCTCCGCAACAGCACAAAGCTTAAGCTGGGTTCCCATTGCTGCCTGAATAGTGTTATGAGAATGAACAAGACCCATTAAAGGCGTTTCTGGGCTAACACTACCGCCACCAGAGTTTTGAACAGACCAGCGGCCAATTCCACGATACCTTGCGCAAGAAAAATCAGTGTTGTTATAAAGCATGCTTGTTCTTAGAGGCTGATTAATCGACTTTCCAGCAAGCAACCAAGCAACAACGTTAATTGGCTTCCACGTAGAACCGATCTGCCAGCCTAAGCCGCCGCCGTCTCGCTCGTCTACAGCGTAGTTAATCGCAGTGTGCGTAGGGTCTGATTTTGCTGCATCTGTAGCATCGTAAATACGGTTGCTTCCAAATCCAAGCACTTCTCCAGTTCCAGGCTTAATAGCAGCAATCGAAACCTCAAAACCGCTTGGATCGTTTATTGGAACAGTAGCCCTAGCTGTATCCATTGCAGAAGAGTTTGCAAGAATATCCATTGTTGTGTAAATGTCTAATCCGCCTTCGTTAAGAAGCTTTTGACGCGCAACAGTGGTTTTACCAAACTCGCGAGAATTCAATATTTTTTTAGTAACATAATCGCAAAAGAATGCAGCGTCTCCAGCAGCTTGGCATCCAACATTTGCAACTTCGTGCTGAATATTAAGTGTATCTTTAATTGGAATTTTTACAGCATCATCATGTTCTTTTTGGGTTATAAAATTCTGCCTAAGCATTAAATCAAGAACAATATTCCTCTGCTTTTGAGATTCTGGCCAATTTTCTTCTATAGAAGGATCATACCTAGAAGGATTTTTTGTAATTGATGCAATCGTTGCAGACTGAACAAGATTAAGCTTTGCTGCCGTAGTGTTAAAGTAGCGTTTTGCAGCAGTTTCTACACCATAAAGGTTATTACTACCGAATTGTGCAACGTTTAAGTAACCTTGCAAAATCTCTAGCTTTGAGTATTTTTTCTCCATTTGAATTGCGATTAGCATTTCTCGCAATTTTCTAGCAACAGTACTTTCTGCAGCGTGATATTCCGATATAGGATCGTTATCTTCCCTAGCTTTAATCATAAGAACGTTTTTAACGTACTGCTGCGTTAAGGAAGAACCACCTTGCATATCTGACTTTTTAATAAACGTTTGCACAAACGCACGCATAACGCCTTGAACATCTACGCCAGAATGTTCAAAGAATCGTCGATCTTCTCGAGCAACCATCGCTTGTTGCATATATTGCGATATTCGCCTAAGCGGCACAACAGTGCGGTTTTGAGCATAAAAAGTGGCAATAACAGTTTTGCCATCGGAAGCGTATAATCGCGATTTTTGCGGCAATGCAGTAACGTCAAAATCAATGCCATCTACCCTAAGAGAAGGCACAACAGACTTAACAACGCTGTTTATGCTCATTACCCCTGGAACAAATAGAATACTAGAAGCAACACCACCTGCAACACACAAAGTGATGTACGTAAGAAACAGTGCGAGTACTCTACGAGTTGTTAGGGATTTCTTTTTAGGCATGCGTACTATTCTAGAGGCTTGCCTCTACGTTGCGGCACGCAAAAATCGCAATTTATAAGATTTGCGCGATTTATCTTTCTGCTCGGCGAATCAACATTCCAGGCTCGTAAATAATAATCGACCTTCCGTGCCTTTTAATCCAACCTCTTTGCGCAAAATCCATCAACGCTTTATTAACTGTTTCTCTAGAAGATCCAACCAATTGCGCAAGCTCTTCTTGAGTTAAATCGTGAGGAACAAGCACGCCTTCTCTAACAGGCTCTCCAAATCTAGAAGCAAGATTCAAAAGCGTTTTTGCTAATCTTGCTGGAACGTCCATAAAAACAAGATCAGAAATATGCTCGTTGTTTGCCCTTAAACGCGCTGCCAAAACTTGAAGCATGTCTACAGCAACTCTCGGATGATGACCAAGCCAGTTAAAAAGTACTTCGTTTTCTAGCCACAGCACGCGAGTTTTATCTGTAATAGCAATCGCAGAAGCCGTGCGCGGCCCGCCATACGGGTCAAAAACAGGAATCTCCCCAAGAATTTCTCCATGCGTGTGAATGCTAAGCAATTGCACACGATTATCTCTAGAATGACGAACAAGCTTAACGCGGCCGCGCTCCAAAAGATACATGCGGCGATCCGTATCTCCTTCGTTAAAAATCGCCTGCCCTTTAGAAAAAACCGACTCATGCAAGTGTTCTAGCAGCTCCCTCGCTTGATCTAGCGGCACTTGCTTAAATAACGCTGTATGCGTTAACGGAAGGTCTTCCACGTAGGGCTTATCTGGCTTTACTATTACCACAATCAGCCTCCAATGTGTTTTAAAAATATTCTACGAAATACCCATGGCATCTAAACACCACGCGTTTTCGTAGCAAACTTCTTCCCACTTTTTATACCTGCCAGAGCCTCCGCCGTGGCCACCTTCTGTTTCAATGCGCGCAATCGCATCCGCTACAGCCGCCTGCAATCGCGCAAGCCACTTAAGCGGCTCTGTAACAAGAACTCGAGTGTCGTTAATAGAAGACGTTATAAGAACCTTTGGAAACTCTCCCTGCTCAATATACTCAGGCACATTCTCGTAAGGCGTGTAAGACTTTAGATACGCGTAATCTTGCGCATTGTGCAGCGGGTCTCCCCACTCGTCCCACTCGGTAACAGTAAGCGGCAACGAGTCGTCTAGCATAGACGTAAGCGCATCTACAAAAGGAACATCCGCTTCGATTCCTGCATAGCATTGCGGAGCCATATTTGCAACAGCTCCCATAAGAAGCCCGCCTGCAGAACCGCCATTTGCAACAGTATGATTTGCATCAGCATACCCTGCTTGTTGCAAAGCGCGCGTAACATCTACAAAATCCTCAAAAGTGTGTTTTTTGTTGCGACGCCTGCCATTTTCGTACCACGCGCGACCCATTTCTCCACCGCCTCGCACATGAACTTGAGCAAAAAGCACGCCTCTGTCTAGCATGCTTAAACGCGCAACAGAAAAATACGGATCGCTGCTAATCTCGTACGCTCCGTAAGCGGTTATGAACATTGCGTTCGTTTTTGCAACAGCGTCTTTTTTCCAAACTAGCGAAACTGGCACGCTCTCGCCGTCTCGAACTTTAACCCACACTCGTTTTTCTGCGTAGTCGTTTTCGTTAAAATCGCCTAAAATTTTTCCGCGCTTAAGCAAAACGCTTTTACCTGTTGCTGGGTCTAGTTCTTTTAATGCTCCAAGAGTTGCGTAACTTGAGCAAGAATAACGTATTTTTGGCGCTTCATAACACGGATTTCCCGTTGCAACAATAAGGCTGATTCGACTATTTTTGGCTTGTTCAAGACTTATTTTAGATAATTCTTTGCGAGCGCTTGCAGAACGGAAGCTTGCGACTTTTGCGCAAGAATCGCTAGCCTCCAACGAATCGTTAAGATCCAAAGAATCGCAAGAAACCGCGCAATCGCAAGAATCTCCTACAAACCCATCTTCTTTTACAAGACGGAATCTCCATGGGCAGCCAGTCTTAAAATCTTCAACGGCATTGCTTTTAGTCATAACTGCCAATTGAGGCAAGCCGTTTGCACGGAAAGAAAGAGCAACGTAGTTTTTATAAACGCTTAAACCATCTACGCTCAAGCCGCGCAAACCTTGCAAAATCTTAGGATTTTGGCTGTTGTAATATGGCGCACTAATGGCTTTTTTGCTCGCGCCTTTTTCTATTAAATCACCATTTTGGCATCCGTATGGAGAACCTTGCGCAATGCAATAACCTTCGCCAATGTTAAATGGCATTGAATCTGCAGAGTATTTTCGCAAATCTATAACATCAATTTGAAAATTAGGATTTTTAAGATTGTGGCTTACAAACATTAGTGGAATATCTTTGCCATCTTGACCAGCATTTTCAAAGCACGCAAACGAAACGTCGTATTCTACGTTTTCTATAGGATTAAGCACCATTCTAAAATCGCCTTCTGGAGTGCTTAGAGGCAACATTAACACGCGTGAAGTGGTTTTAGAGCTGCTGTTTATAATAACGCTTCGCTCGTCGAAGCTTTCGTACACGCTAACAAAAAAGCGTTCGTCTAAATCTTCAAAAACTTTAACGTCATTTTCTACACTTGTTCCAACCCTATGCCTAAATACTTGGTATGGCCTCCAAGCACTATCTAAAGTTACGTAGAAAACCCATTTTCCATCTGGCGTTAAAAGCGCAGAAGATATGCCTTTTATGCAATCCGAAAGTGTTACAAAACTACTGTTATAGCGAGTGATGTAATCGGCACTTTCGCTACCATTTTCTTCGATATTTTCGCCATTTTTGCAATCAAAATCGCCACTTTTCTCCGCGCAAAAATCGCGAATATAAAAGTCAAATCTTTCATCGCCCTTAGAATCAACTCCAAACAGCATTCGCTTACCGTCTAAGCTAATATCCATTCCGCCAAGCTGAAAGAATCCGCCATTAAAACGGTTAGCTTCTATATTTGCGTCAAAAATAACCTCTTCGCATGGCGTTTGACCAGCATGAGCGTGCTCATCTATAACAGGTGGATTCCAATCATCTTCGCTCTTAATTTTCATACGGCATTGAACGCCATATTGCTTTCCTTCTTCTGTTCTAACGTAATACCAATAGCCATCCATGCGAGTTGGAACCGACATATCTGTTTCTTGAATACGGCTCTTTAACTCACTAAACAAATGTTTACGTAAAGGCTTTAAACTAGAAACGCGTTTGTTTGTATACTCATTTTGAGCGTCAATATAATCGCGCAACTCCTTGGATTTAGTGTTACTCATCCATGCATATTCGTCTACGAATACATCGTTATGAAACTTACGAACGTAGTCAACTCGTTTTGCAAGAAGTGGCTTTTTAGCAGTATTAAAATCACTAACTTTTAGCGAATTATCTTCCATTTATAACCTTTACAATCTTTATGATCTTTACAACACTTACAACACTTAAAATATTTACAACACTTAGAACACTTAAAATCAGTCTTTGATTAAAATCATTCTTTGTAATTAACAGAATCCATAATAAACGGAATCATAATATCTTCTAGCAAATTGCCATTTTGAGCAGCAAAGAATGGAACACCTTCAAAAGTACCAGCTGCACCCTTAGCTTCAACAAAAATATCATTGCAAGTCTTAGCAACTCTAGAAGATGCAAGAGTCACACCAAAATTCTTAGACATGCTTCGCCTAAAATCAACCAAAGTTGCATCTTTTTTAAGCTGACGTATGCCAACAGCAAGAACGCGATTTGGGAATTTTTCAATGATTTTTGCATAAGTCGAAGGGTCTTTTTGACCGTCATCTCCAATAAGAACAAATCGCATGTCTGGAAAATCATCCATAAGCTGTTGAGCAAACTCAAGCTTGTGCTGCGGGCCAGTTGGAACAAAAGTCTTAGGACGCGGGTCTAAATCCCTAAGAAGAAGAGGTCCCGCAGGAAAACCTTCGCGCAAAATAAAGTGTCGAATTGAAGCTTCCACATTCCAAGGAGAATTGGAAAGGTAGAAGAAAGGGGTGCTAGGAATTGAATCCTTAATACGCCTAAAAAAGTGACTCATTCCATCAACAGCATGCCTATGTTCAGGATTCATAATAAGCAAATTGTAAGCAGCTCTAAGAGGAGAAGGCGCTTGAGTGACCATAATAGTATCGTCAACGTCGGAAATAATACCTAAAGGCGTTTGCTCCGATATAACAAACATGCTTGCTTCAACAGGATTGCGATTATCAACCTTGTACGAAACCTTGTGTTCACCTGGCAAAAGCGACCTTTCGGTAACCAAATCCAAGTAACCCGAACAATCCGAAACGCAATATTCTGCGCTGCTGTTATATGCAGAATCTGGCTTATCGTACACGGAAGAATCGCCAACCTGCGCCCATTCAACAGCAACATTATCAATACTTAGAGCAACCTTAACGCGAATTGCAGGAACAACAAGCATTGCGTAAATACCGCGCTTTAACGCAGAATGATGTCCATTTTTAGGCGCTAAAACGGTTCGGCAAATCAAGCGTGCGTAGCGGTCGGTACCGTAACCAATATATGGCTCAACGCTAGGGAACCAACCAAAATGCCGAGCGATTTTGCCACTTATGCGCACCCAAAGTCCAAAGCTAGACGTTGCAAACTTTCTAGCAAATTGAACAATCGGAGGCTTTTTATCTAAGCGCTCTTCGCTAGAAGGAGCATCAAACAGCGTTTCTGTAACACGAACCTGAATCGGAGTGCTACTAACTCTTCTAGATGCAGCAGGCAAATCGCCCTTCAAATTCGCTGCTTTATTAGCGTACTGGTCCATCTGGTTGTTCTCCAACAACTTCCACAACGGTTCCGCGAGGGCAGTTTTCAAACACCCACTTTGCGTCCTGCTCATACATGTTTATGCATCCATGAGAACCGTACTTTGCAGGATATCCTTGAGATATACCAACATTGTTCCAAAGAGCTGTGTGGAATGAGATTCCGCCGTTAAAGTAGCTAACCCAAGTAATTCCAGGCAAGAAATACCTAGAGCCGTTTCGGTTAAATCCGCGCATATCTTGCACTCGGTAGCGCAAGTAAATAAAGTACGTTCCGTTTGGCGTTTCGTAATAACCGTTTGAGCCACTGCAAACTGGGAATGTTTTAAGAAGCTGATCATCCTTGTAAACGCTTATTGTTTGGTTTGACTTGTTAACAACAACGCGCATGTCAACAGTCTTTTTTTCGATTCCAAACTTAACAACGTTTGTTGGAACACTAAGCTTTGCATCTGCCGACTTTTCTACAGCTTGAACAACTTTATTTGCAAAGTCTTTAGAATACTTAACTTCTATACCATTTTCACCCTTAAGCGTTGTTAATATAAACTTTCCTTGCTTGTTGTAGGTATCTTCTTGGTCTACTTTTTGTTGATTAAGATTCTTAGCAAGCTCTTTAGAAAGCCATGCGTCGGCAGCAGAGGCATCAACCTTGTACGAAATCTTCTTTTTTGCACAATCTGCATCAATCTTAATCCAAGATGCTAAAACAGCCTTTGAAAGCGTAAAATCTTTTGAATCACCATTGTCTAACGTAATTTTTTTAGATAGCAAATTATTGAGTTGATCAACAGTTTTCTGCGCTACATCACGTTTAATTGGAGCTTCTACCTTACGAGAGCCAACCGTAACTTTTACTGTTTTACCAGGATTTTCTAGAACACGCTTAATGGCCTCGCGAACTGGCAAAGTTATGATTGTACGCCCTGGAACACCATCTTCTACAACATAAGAGTTAGAAGAAGAATCGAACTTAGCTGTATACGGCATTGCCCTATCTTTTTCGCTAACAAACTTTTTAACAATGTACGCGTCCATGCTTTCGTTGTCTAACTTGGCTTTAAGCCCAACGTTTTCTTGCAACCAAGGCATAAGCATTGTAAACACGTTATTGTGCTTTGCGCGCATAACGTTTTGCACAGTTGCGCTTTTATCTACACTTACCGATAAGTCTTTAAGTGTTTCAACAGAGCTTTTTCCAGAATCGTCTTTAATCTCAATCTTTGTGTTTTCAATCGCCCTATTTACAGCATCTGTGACTTTTTCAATCTGCGCGCCCGAAACTTCACTGCTGCCAGCAAAATGCACTCCAGGAGCAACACGGTTATGGAAGTATGCTTGCGACCCTACAAAAGCCGCAACTACAAGTATTAAGAAAATAATAAACGAGTAAAGCAATACAAGCGCAGACTTATTGCCTTTAACACGTTTTTTCGATACTTCAAATTGTTCAGTATCGTCGGATTCAAAAACGCTCATATTATTTTCTTGCGATTCAGACATAACTTTAAACCCCTGCTAGTTCTACGCGCAAAACGCATGGTGCAAGCTTATCACTTGCTTAGCATATAAAAATCATATAAATGGCACTAACTAAGCAAACATGCCAACGTCAAAATGTAATTAAGCGCATAATCAAGCTCATAATCAATGCGCTAATCAATGCGCTAATCAAATGCCGCAACGCGCTAAATAACGCAATAAGTGATGAAAATGTAAAGAAATAATCAAATTTTATAAATATTGTCAAAATAATGTCCATATATTAAAGATGTGTGCAAGAATAATAAATATGCCAGATATGCCAATTCAAGCAACAATTGCGTTAATGGTGATTGTTTTTGCGCTAGTTTTTGCGCCATTCGTCATCATGATAGTTACGCGTACCCTGAAGAAGCATCATTTAGCAGAAAAACTGGCAGAAAGGCATGGAGACAGCGTTCACTATGCTTTTATACTAAATCCTTCTAAACCGCAAGCCGAAGAATACCGAAAAAGCATTAAAGATTACTGTGCTTCTAACAATCTTACTTACGAAATAATAGATACACAGCTTAATAAAGACGGGCGCGAATGCGCGCTAGAAGCTTTGAAAAATGGCGCAAACGTTGTTGTTGCAGTTGGCGGAGATGGCACTGTTAGAACGGTTGCGAGCGCAGTTAGCGGAACGAACCACGCAATGGGGATAATTCCAATTGGAACGGGAAATTTGTTTGCGCGAAACATGGGGATTCCTGTAGACAATGTTCAAGCTGCGCTAAGAGTGGCCACTAGCCATGGATCTAGGTTTGTTGACGTTGGTCGCGTTTTTATACTCGATAAGCCGTACGAAGACCACGGTCACGCGTTTTTGATTATTGCGGGAATTGGATTCGACGCGCTTATGATAGACGACACTAATCCTGCACTTAAAAAGAACATAAGCTGGCTTGCATACTTTGTTGCAGGTGTTAAACACTTATTTGCGCCAAAATACCGCGGAGACGTTACTTTTACGCGCAAAGATGGAACGGATTACACATCTAGTGCAATATCTTTCCGCACGCTTATGGCTGGAAATTGCGGCCAGATTCCAATGTTTTCACTTATGCCAGATGCAGCTTACGACGATGGCATACTCGACTTTGAGATTATTGACACTTCTGGCGGATTAATTGGATGGGCTAACTTGTTTGGAGATGTTGTGCACCAAACCGTTACAGGAAAAGCGCAACAAAGCCCACTTTCTACAAACTCCAAGATTGACCAATCGCAGGGTGTTGAAGCCGAAGTTAAGCTAGAACGGCCTGCTCCCGTGCAGGTTGATGGAGATATTTTAGGCTACACAAAACACTTGCGTTTTAGTGTAGATAAACGAGCATTATGCGTGCGCGTGCCAGAGAGTTTGCAATCTTCTTTAACTCAAAATACCGCCGACTTACGTTAAAATACCGCCGCCGTGGCAAAATAAAAAATTATGGTAGCAAAAAATGCGGGAATGCCCGCCACCCCAGAAGATCTAGTAGACGTTGACGCTTTGATTGGCGCTTACTACGATGAAGTTCCAAATTCCAATATTCCAGAACAGCGCGTTATTTTCGGCACGTCTGGTCACCGTGGTTCTGCGTTAAAAACTTCGTTTAACGAAGCTCACATTGTTGCAATCACACAAGCCATTGCCGAATATCGCAAGAAGGCTGGCGTAACTGGCCCACTTTATATTGGTAGAGATACGCACGCTCTTTCCGAGCCTGCTCAAAAAACCGCTATTGAGGTTTTGGTTGCTAACGGCGTTCACGTTCGTGTGGACTCGCGCGGCGACTTTGTTCCAACGCCTGTTGTGTCGCAAGCTATTTTGACGCATAATCGCGCAGCTGATGGCACTCAGCGTTTTAGCGGCGAAGGTTTGGCAGATGGCATCGTAGTAACTCCTTCACACAATCCTCCAACCGACGGCGGTTTTAAGTACGACCCTGTAACTGGCGGCCCTGCCCCAGCAGACGTAACTAATGCGATTGCAAACCGCGCAAACGAATTGCTCGACAATTACAAGTCCGTTAAGCGCGTGCCTTTCGAGGAAGCAATCAAGTCTGATTTGGTTGAAGGCTTCGATTACCGCGAACACTACGTTAGCGATTTAGCAAACGTTATTGACTTCGATGTAATTCGCTCTAGCGGTGTGCGCTTGGGAATTGACCCACTCGGCGGCGCAAGCGTAAACTACTGGCCACTTATGAACGAAAAGTACGGCTTAAACATTGGCGTTGTGCGCCCAGATGTTGACCCAACTTGGCGATTCATGACAATTGACCACGATGGCAAGATTCGTATGGATCCAAGCTCCCCTTACGCAATGAAGGGCTTAGTTGATCAGCTTAACGCTGGCGCTTGGGATAAGTACGATTTAGTTGGCGGCACCGATCCAGATGCTGACCGCCACGGAATTGTGTGCCCTAACTGGGGCGTTATGAACCCGAACCACTACATTGCAGTGTGCGTGGAGTACTTGTTCGGCGGCGCTCGCCCAGATTGGCCAAAGAATACTGCTATCGGCAAGACGCTCGTGTCTTCTTCTTTGATTGACCGCGTAGCTGCTTCTATTAACGCTAAGCTTGTGGAAGTTCCTGTTGGCTTTAAGTGGTTTGTTGACCCACTCTTTAGTGGCGAAGTTGCTTTCGGCGGCGAGGAAAGCTCTGGCATGAGCTTCTTGCGCAAGGATGGCCGCGTGTGGACAACCGATAAGGATGGCTTGATTCCTGATTTGCTCGCTGCAGAAATCACTGCAAAGACTGGCAAGAATCCTGCTCAGCTTCATCAAGACCAGGTTGCTCGCTTTGGCGAAAGCTGGTACAAGCGCGTAGATACTCCAACCACTCTTGAGCAAAAGCAAAAGTTTGCAGCTCTAAGCGGAAACGACGTTGAAGCGACTAAGCTTGCTGGCGAAGATATTACTGCAAAGCTCACTGAGGCTCCTGGAAACGGCGCTAAGATTGGCGGCTTGAAGGTTACAACTAAGAACAATTGGTTCGCTGCTCGCCCATCTGGTACCGAGAACATTTACAAGGTTTACGCTGAGTCCTTCGTTTCTCCAGAAGCGCTAGATAAGGTGCTTGAGGAAGCTACTGCTGTAGTTGACAAGGCTTTAGCGTAACGCTTTAATTGCGATTAGTTAAAGTTGACTGAGGCTAGTCGAAGTTGATTTACGATTAGTCGAAGTTAACAGCTTCTATATGCGCTGGTTGCTATGCTGCCAGCGCATTTTTTGAAAGGTTTTACAATGATTGTTGTTTCTACAGACGGATCTGCTCTGGGAAACCCAAACGGATCAATGGGCTGGGCTTGGGCAGACCACATAGACGAAGCGGGAAGCGCTCACGAGCACAATCACACTGGAAACGCAGATGCAGGCGGAGCTACTAACGGCACGAATCAAATAGGCGAATTATGCGCAGTTCTAGAAGCTTTGCGCGCACACCCTGGAAGCGAGCCTTTAACAATCGAAAGCGACTCGCAATATGCGATTAATTGTGCAACAACTTGGATTCATGGTTGGAAAAAGAACGGTTGGAAAAACTCCAAAAAAGAGCCTGTAAAAAATGCAGAACTTATTCGCGCAATTGACGAAGAGATTTGTAAGCGCAAAGGCTCCGTTAAGTTTGTTTGGGTTAAGGGACACGCTGGAAACGCTGGAAATGAGAAAGTTGACGAGCTTGCTAGAACTTATGCTGAAGATTGCCGAAGCAAATTGAAGGATGGATATTTGCCATTAGAAGGGTGGAAATCGTTGATTTCTTCTACATATTCAGATGGCGTTGACGTTCCGCAAGACGCAAAAATGCTGTTAGATGGAAAAATTTCTAGTAGCGAATACCACATTGGCAGATGCGTTGGAGAAGATATTAATCCTGATTTTAATGGCGATAATACGCGTGAAACAAGCCGTGAAACAGAGTGTGAAACATTTAGCGATGCTGCCACCATTAACTACGCAAACAACAACGCTGCTTGCGATTTAACTGCACAAATCATTAATACAAATGATGAATCACCAGCCACAGAAGAATCAAAAGACACAGACAAACCAAAAGGCACAGACGAATCGCAAGCAACCGAAGATTTGCATGAAAATAACGAGTCACAAAATAACGAATCACAAAATAAATCAGAACAAAAATATAAAGCAGTTCCAGGATTACGCGTATGCGGAACATTGCAATTCACGCCTGCTCCAAACACAAGCCCAAGTTTTAACGGGAATCCACGATTTATAACAGGCACAATACAGTTAAGCGGATACGTTATGCCAGATGGCACTTTTAACCTAGAGCCAAGCGAGTTTTATATGCAAACAAACGCAAACAAATGCGAAAAATAACAGAACAAAAATCTTAAAGCAGACTAATATGTAATATGTATGGAACAGATGCGATTAGCAATCGCTAAAAATCGCACATAATCGCGCAAAATAGCGTGGTAATAACCTGCCAAAAGCAAGAAAGTAGGCACAAATGGATAAAGCACAACAAGACGCGCTAAAGAAAGCAGCTGGCATTGAGGCCGCAAAAATTGTACAAAATGGCATGATGGTTGGACTTGGCACTGGCTCTACAGTGCGCTTCTTAGTAGACGAGCTTGGCCGCAGAGTTAAAGAAGAAGGCTTGAGCTTTACGGGAGTTACAACTTCTCGTCGCACACAAGAGCAGGCAGAAAGCTACGGAATTAAGATTCTAGATATTAACGATGTTGACCATATTGACGTTACGATTGACGGATCAGACGAAGTTGATAAAAACTTTAACGGCATTAAGGGCGGCGGTGCAGCTCTTCTTTGGGAAAAGATTGTTGCAATCAACTCCGATCGCATTGTGTGGATTGTTGACGCAAGCAAGGTTGTAGACACAATCGGCAAGTTCCCACTGCCTGTTGAAGTGATTCCATTTGGTTCTGCTCAAGTGATTCGTAAGTTCGAGAAGCGTGGATACAAGCCAGTTTTGCGCTTGGATGCAAACGGCAAAGAAGTGCGCACAGACGAGAACAACTTTGTTGTTGACTTGCACTTGGAGCGCATCGACCACCCACAAGAGCTTGCTAAAGACTTGATTGAAACTGTTGGCGTTGTTGAACACGGACTGTTCCTTAACATGGTTGATACTGTGATTGTTGGAGATCCAAACGGCCCACGCACGCTTACAAACCCAAATAAGTAAACTGCATATCTAATATTTAACCAATCATTTCCCGAGAGTGTACGTAAAATCCACTGTTTTACATACATTTTCGGGAAATTTTTTACATTCTTCAATCAGGGTAATTTTCAATCGTAATAAAAAAAGCGCTGGAAAAATCCAACGCTTTCAAAAGCATTACGTGCCCAAACGGGCAGGCGCGCCAAGCAGCTATTACTTACGCTGATGACGAGTCTTACGCAGCAGTTTGCGGTGCTTCTTCTTGCTCATCCGCTTGCGGCGCTTCTTGATGACAGAACCCATCTGAAGCCTCCATTCATATCTAAAGTGTGCAACTTGCCTAATGTTACACCGTTTTGACGACTTTGGAAAATCCTAAAGCAAAGTTTTACAAAAACACATGCAAAACATATACAAAACACATGCAAAACAGCTTATATTTTGCAAATTTTACATTGGGAATTGCTTATAGAATCTTTCAACAGATTGCTTTGATCCAGTTAACTCAAACACAGCTGTGTCGTTTTGCCAAATGGCACTAGCTTTCGCTTTATTTCCCGACTCAGTCTTTAACACATAGCTGCCAGTGGTTTTTCCAGAAACTTGAATTTTTCCAGAAGCAACATCTACTCCGCTTAAACCATCTAGCAAAAGCTCATATTGTTTATTCGCTAAGTCACGACTGCTCCATTGAGCAACAACAAGCGAAACATCACTTCCAGATTCTCCAGTTGAATACTTAACTGTGTATTCTTCTAAAGGAGAAGCCGAAGACCATTTTGCGCTAGCAGAAGCATCAACACGCGCAAAATCAAGAACGGTATCTGGCATAGCTTTTAACAGAGCAGTAGAAGTGCTAGGCAAATCTTTAGCCTTAATAGATGGCGTTTTTGCAGAAGGCACATGCGTTTTAGCAGATTGCGCATTTTGCTGGTGATTTAACGCCCAACCTGGCCAAACAAACGCGGAAACAATTGCCAAAACAACAACTATTAATGCAACAATAAGCACTTTTCGTAAATTGTTATGAGACGCAGAAAATCCTTGCGAAGAAGTAGAAGAATTATTTGTATAAGAATTCATTTTTTACCCCACATAACACTGTTAAACATACTTGGATTATCTCACAAAAGTATGACGGCAAAATGTCTATAAATGCAGCTAGCGTCAAATCATGGCTGCAAAATCTTCTACTTATTACTTGTGCTCCGAATGTGGTTGGAGTGGGTCAAAATGGTACGGCCGCTGCCCAGAATGCGGCGAATGGGGTACACTAAGCGAGTTTAGCGAGCCAAAGTTGCAAAGTGGCGTTTCTAAAGCTTTAAGATCGTCTAGAAATTCAAGAAGCGCAAAAACAAATGCGATTGCCGCGTTAAACATCGATTCCAGCGTAGACGCACAGCCGATTAGCAGCATCCAAGCAGATAATGGAATTAGAATACACACAGGATTTAGCGAATTTGACCGCGTTTTAGGAGGAGGGCTTGTTCCAGGGTCCGTAACGCTTATAGCAGGCGAGCCAGGAATCGGAAAGTCTACTCTGCTTTTAGAAACCGCTGGAAAAGTAGCTAAAAATGGCGGCGAATCCAAAGAAAGCATAGTCCTATACATTTCTGGCGAAGAATCAAAGTCGCAAGTAAAATTGCGCGCGTCACGCATAAACGCTATAAGTCAAAATCTTCTTCTTGCTTCTACAACAGACTTAAACACAGCTTTAGCATTAATCGAAAAGTATAAGCCAACACTTGCAATTGTTGACTCAGCACAAACTATTGTTTCTAGCGATGTTGATGGCATTACAGGAGGCTCCACTCAAGTTAGAGAAGTAGCTAGCGCGCTTATTGACGTTGCTAAAACTTGTAATATTCCAGTGCTTTTAGTTGGTCACGTTACAAAAGACGGCTCGATTGCAGGCCCGCGCACGCTTGAGCATCTTGTAGACACGGTTTGCCAATTTGAAGGAGATAGTCAAACTGCATTGCGCATGCTTCGTGCTGTTAAAAATCGTTTTGGACCTACAGACGAAGTTGGCTGCTTCGATATGAGCGGATGTGGTATTGAAGAAGTCCCCGACCCTTCTGGCCTGTTTTTGTCTTCTAACGAGGATTGCAAAAACGAAGGCACATGCGTAACGCTTACTTTAGAGGGCAATCGAAGCCTTGCTATTGAGGTTCAAGCGCTTGTTACAGACTCTGTTCTACCTGCTCCTAGACGTGCGGTTTCGGGAGTAGATGCAAACAGAATTGCTATGCTTACGGCAGTTTTATATAGGCATGGCGGATTGAATCTTCTTGCTAAAGACATTTACGTTTCTACGATTGCTGGCGCTAAAGCAAAAGAGCCTTCTTGCGATTTAGCAATAGTGGCATCTCTTGCAAGCGCTGCAAAAAATAAGCCAGTTTTGCCTTTTACGTGCGCAATTGGCGAGATTAGCTTGACTGGCCAAGTTCGATCGGCTTCTAGAATGGAAACTAGACTTAAAGAAGCTGCAAGAATTGGCTATAAACGTGCGATTGTTTGCCATTTGCAAAAAAAGATTCACGTTGCAGGAATTGATGTAGTTGAAGTAAATAATCTTAAAGAAGCGTTGAAAGCGCTGGGATTGTAGGAGATTAATGGAGATTAATATGGTTGACTTTAGTAAATGGGCTGCTTTTACATCGCAAAAAACTAATCGCTCGCTTGCAGGTTCGCGAGTGTTTATTGAAGATGAAAATAAAGAAAACAACAACAGCAATAACATCAACAGCGGCAACAATAGCAACAATAGCAATGTGCAAAAATTCCTGCAAAACGCGCAATCTTGGGGAATAATTCCCGTAAATTCTAAGGAAGACGCTGATTTTTGCGTAAAAATATGTGCAAAAAACCTAGAGACCACTGTAGACGCGCCTAATTTAAGCGGAAAAGATGCCATTGACTACGCGCAAAACCACATGCCAGTAATGCGCACGCTACTTAACAATTTACAAGAAAATGGTCTTAATTTAGAAGGCGTTAGAATAGCTGTTTGCCTTGTGCTAGAGCCAAAAACAGCCGTACTACTAAGGGAGCTACACGCTCACGGAGCGATTGTTGGCGTATTTTGCGGCCCAGACGAAACTGACCAGAGAGTGGCAGATCAACTTAAAAAAGAGGGCATTTTAGTGCAAGCAAACCGCGATTGGTCTCCTGAGCAAACGCACGAAGGCGCTCTAAAACTTCTAGACGAAATACAGCCAGACATAATAATCGACGATGGTGCAAGTTTTGCGCGACTAGCAAGCCTAGAACGCCCACAAATCGCAGCAAATCTAATAGGCGTTGCCGAAGAAACAACAAGTGGAGTGCGAGCTTTTGAAGCAATGCAAAAAGCTGGGCACTTGCACTACCCCGTAATCGCAGTAAATAATAGCGCTCTAAAAACTGATTTTGACAATCGTCATGGAACTGGCGAAACATGCGTTACAACAATGCAACAAATTCTTGGAAGCGAATGCTTTGAAAACGCTAAAGTAACTGTTGTTGGATATGGACCAGTTGGCCGCGGATTTGCATTAAGAATACGCGCATTGGGTGCAAAAGTTACGATTTGCGATACAAATCCTGTTCAATCCTTACGCGCAGTTTTCGATGGATTTGAAGCTAAAAATCTTGAATGCGCTGTTAAAGAAAGCAATATAATTGTTTCTGCGACTGGAGTTCGTCACACTATTACATTGCAAAATATGCAAAACATGCAAGAAAACGCAATTTTGGCTGTTATTGGTGGAATTGCAAACGAGATTGCACTAGACGAAATCCCTGATTTTAAGCCAGTTGTTGGAACAGCACAAAGAAAAATCCAAGTTCCGCGCGGTCCTCAAATTACGCTAATAAGCGAAGGAGACGGCACAAATTACACTACAGGCGGCGGAAATCCTATTGAGATTATGGACTTTAGTTTTGCTGTTCAAGTAAGCGCGGTTGCGTATTTGCTAGAGCACAATGGCAATAAAGACGGCAATAAAAATGGCAATAAAAATAACGATAATCGCCTTGATTCTGGAATCTACCAATTGCCAGAAAGCTCCGATAATCAAATAGCAAGAATCGCACTAGCAAAACGCGGATATAGCGCAAGCGAATCCAATAAAAACAACGGCTACAAGTGGGATTTAACGCGATTTGCGGAAGAAGCAAATAGTTAGCATAAATCAATTAACCAAATCATAATAAATCTAAGCAATAATAGAATAAATAAAGCAAAAAGTAGTACAACGTAATTCCTTAAGGAACACAATGCTTACAGACCCAATACGCAAACTTGCACACCCAACACCACTTAGCGAAGTCACACTATACAGTGCATCAATGGTTATTCCAGTAACGGGGCCAATAATCCCCGAAGGTGCCGTTGCTGTATCTAACGGACACGTTGTTCACGTTGGAACACGTCAATGGGTTCTTAATATTCTAAAAGACGAGATGCCAAGCGATTCTTATATGCAAATGTTTAGAAATGAGAAACATTGGCACGGCCTTATGACACCAGGTCTTATAAACGCACATACGCATTTGCAATACACAAATATGGCAAGCGTAGGACGCGGAGAATATAGAAATTTCCACGATTGGGAGCAAGGATTTAACGTTGTTTACGACAAGTTGCAAGAAGATAAACAAAAAAATCCATCGCTAACAACTTGGAAGACTTCTGCATACCAAGGCGCAAGAATGATGGTGGAAGCTGGCACTAGCGCAGCTGCCGATATTGTAACCGATATTGAAGCGGTTGGAGCGCTTGCAAGCCAGGGAATGCACGGAATTGCCTATTGGGAGGTAATGGGCTGGAAAAACGTTGATTGGAAGGAAGAAGGCTACGCTAAGCTGCTAGAAATGCTTGGGCAAATGATGAACAACGGCAGCATACCGAGCATAGGTATTAGCCCACATGCGCCTTATAGTCTAGAAACAGAGCCGTTTGTGGATTTGCCAGACATTGCGCGCCAGCTAAACATGCGCTTGCACATACACTTGGCCGAAACGCCAATGGAAGCAGGAAATCACGCAGATACGCTAACTACGTATTCTGCGCCAGATTGGAATAGCAATGTTTGGGAAAGCTATAGCGAACTTAAATCGCACGGAATGACTGCATCTGCAATTCAGTTTTTGGATCAGCTTGGATCTTTAGGGCCAGACGTGCATATTGCGCACGGCGTTTGGGCGGACGGCGAAGACCGCAGGATTTTACGCCAGCGCGGAGTTGGAGTGGCACTTTGCCCAAGGTCCAATCGCATTACTGTTACAGAGCGAGACGCGCCGATTCGCGATTACATGGAAGAAGGAAACTTACTTGCAATTGGTACAGATTCCCTATCTTCTTCCCCATCTTTAGACGTTTTAGACGATGCTGCAAAAATCTACGACCTAGCAACAGCACAAGGATATAGAAAAGATGATTTAACACATCGAATTATCCGCATGCTTACTTTAGGCGGCGCAAGCGTTATGGGCTTGCACGTAGGGCCGCACAGAATTGGCCAAATTAATGCTGGTGCAACAGCAGACCTGGCGTTCTTTAACATTCCAACAGACACAAGCTCGCCGCAAGGAGTTGAAGAGACTTTGCACAATTTTGTTCGTCACGGCGCAGGAAGCGCAAAAGCAACTGTAATATCTGGAAATCTTGTGTACAATAATGGCGCTTTTGCGCAATAAGTCTTGACTAATAAGTCTCGCAAAATAAATCAGAAAATATCAGGAGATATTATGAGCATTAAATTAGAAGATATGAGCGATTACGCAAAAAATCTTGTTAAAGAATTGCACTTAGAAGCACACCCAGAAGGCGGATGGTACGCTCGCGATTGGCAAGCAGCACAGTTATATAGCGCAAATAACAGCACAGACGCGAGCGCAGACGCGACTAATACACAAGTTGACGAAAACTCCGCAGCCAGCGCTCCAAGACCACTAGCATCGCTTATTTATTTTCTTTTACCAGCTGGCGATTCAAGCGCGTGGCATAAAGTTGATGCAGACGAGATTTGGCTTTGGCATGGCCCAGCAAATCTTACGATTGAACTTGGCGGATGCAGCCAAAATCCTTGCGCAGAGGCTGATTTGCAACGTTTTACTCTGGGAAACACTAAAGATGGTAACGATTTACTTACGCGCGGTCATCTTGTGATTCCTGCTGGAACATGGCAGCGAACTGTACCTAGCAACGCAGATGTATTGGTGTCTTGCGTTGTAAGCCCTGGCTTTACTTTTAGCGGATTTAATTTAGCGTCTAAAAACTAGTATGCTACTTTGAAGGCGTAAGCTATTTAACAAGCGCGTTCAAAACGCTCAAAGTCAAGCTTCCAGCGCGATTTGCAGCAAGAACTAAATCGTCTTTATGCGCATCAAGCGATTCGTAAGATTCTCCGCAACGATTACTCATTGCGCGAATCGCAAGGAACGGCACGCTATTTTTAGCTGCAATATGCGCTACTGCAGCGCCTTCCATCTCTTCGCAATCGCCAAAAACCTCTTCGCGAACTGCATCTAGAACCTTTGGATCTGTGTTAAATTGGTCGCTTGTTGCTATGTTTCCGCAAACGTATGCAACGCCATTTTCGCTCTTATTAGACGCGCTTTGCTTAGATTCCGCGGAAAAATCGCAAGCAGCCGAAGATGATTCTTGCAAAGACTTTTCAAGCCTAAAGCCTAATAACTTCGCTTGATTTGCCGCTAAATCGCATAACTTTGAGTCCGATTCAAAAACTTCTTTGTATGGAGCACAATCTGCAATAATTTGCGTATTTGTTTCTAAATAGTGAAGATTCTTGCCTATAACAATGTCTCCAACATTAAGACGCGGATTTAATGCTCCTGCAATTCCGCTAAAAATCAACACTTGTGGCTTAGCTTCGATTATAAGAGCCTGAGCTGCTGCAGCTGCAGCACACTTTCCCATTCCAGCAATACATATTGTAAGAATCGCGCTATTTTCGTTGTTATTAGACGCGATTTTACCTTGAATAAAAGTAACACCGTAATCTTGCCAAGACTTATATTCGCCACTAAACGCTTGCAAAATAGGTTGAGCCTCTTTTTGAAGTGCCACTATAATCGCAAGTTTTGAAAGATTGCTAAAATCGCCAGAATTACCGATTGAAAATTCCTTTTGCATAGTCTCCCCTAAAATAAGTTCGATAAGTCTAATCTAATAAAATCTAACAAAATCAAATATAGTCAAACATAATCAAATACAACCAAATACAGTCAAATACTTATGATTCTAAAATCGTAAAGACACGCTGCAACAACACAACACGCCGCAACACACCGATTGTAACCGTTACTTAACATTTACAAAATTGAACATAAGTAGAGCAAATTTACGCCATTAAATCAACAAAATATAGCACGTTATAAACAATCACGATAACAATTCTGTAACAATTAAGCCTTAAATGCATCTATCGTCTTATAAACTATCAAATGTACGGCCGCAAAACCTACTTAAATCGCTTAAAAAACGAATAAGCGAAAAAATTTAAGGTTTTAGCAAAAACAAGGAGAAAAAATGGCTATTTTCGTACATAACAACTTGCACACTAACCGCGTAGCAATCGCAGCTACAAAAATCGCTGCAGCAGCATTAGCAGTGGCTGCAATGGTTAGCACAGCGGCATGCGGAAGCCAAAACGCACAAGATCCAAACCAAAAGACGATCACTCCAGGCGTTTTGACAATCGGCACAGCTCAGCCAACTTACACACCTTGGATGTACGACAACAAGCCAGAAAACGGCAAAGGATACGAATCTGCAGTAGCATACGCTGTTGCAAAGAAACTTGGCTACGGCAAAGACAAGGTTAAGTGGGTTCGCACAACCTTCGACTCCGCAGTAACTCCAGGACCAAAGGACTTTGACTTTAACCTTCAACAGTTCTCTATTACAGCAGAACGCAAGAAGGCAGTAGACTTTTCGCCAAGCTACTACAATGCAACTCAAGGCGTTGTTATTAAAAAAGACAGCAAGTTTGCCAACGCAAAGACTTTAGCAGACCTTAAAACAGCGCAGATTGGCGCAATGGTTGGAACAACAAGCTACAGCTTTGCTAAAGACAAGATTAAGAGCGATATTCAAACCTTTAACGATAACGACGCATTGGTTCAGGCTCTTGATTCTAAGCAGATTGACGCACTTGTTATAGATACTCCATCTTCTGTGAATATTGTACGCAGCAAGCAGGTTAAAGATGGCGTTGTTCTTGGACAGATTGCAGGATCGGAAGATAAGGAAGGAACTGGCCTTGTTCTTCCAAAAGGATCTAAGCTTACTGCAGACGTTACTAAGGCTGTGAATGCTCTAGAAAAAGATGGCACTTTGAAGAAGCTTCAAGAAAAGTGGCTTGCAGATTACACAACTAACGTGCCAGTTCTTAAGTAATTAAAAATAAATAAAAATCGTACCAACGTCATTACCAATACGCATTATTGTAAGCAATTTGTAACCCAATCGTCACATAAAAGTGCTTACAATAGTGCGTATCATTCATTATGTTGATTATGTCGAAAGGCTTGAGTGCCGCCAATGACAATACTTAACGGCAATGCAAAAACCCGCGAATCAAACAACGCTGGAGAATACGTTTTAAGCAATATCGAGCTTGAGCGCAGAGCAATCCGCAAAAAACAGAATCTTAAATCTGTTTTAACAAGCATAATAAGCACTTTAGTATTACTTGGCGTGTGCATTGTGGCACTTGCAATGAGCCCTGGTTGGCCAAGAGTGCGCGAAACGTTCTTTTCTGGCAAATACTTTATGCTATCTTTGCCATCTGTTTTGCAAGGATTAATGCTTAACTTGCAAGTGCTTGTATTTGCTGTAATCGGAGTTGCAATACTTGGAACTTTAATCGCAGTTATTCGCACAAGCGTAAGCCCAATGCTTTTCCCTCTGCGAGCTATAGCGCAATTCTACACAACCATTATGCGCGGCATACCAATGCTTGTTGTTCTTTACTTAATTGGCTTTGGCATACCAGGCTTGCAGCTGTTTGGGCGAATTCCTCCAGCAATACTTGGCACGATTGCTATTGTTATGAGCTATTCCGCATATGTTGGCGAGGTATTGCGCGCAGGCTTTGAAGACGTGCATCCATCTATGCGAGCATCTGCAAGGTCACTTGGTTTAACGTCTGGGCAAACTGTGCGATTAGTGGTTATTCCACTCGGCTTAAGAAAAGTGGCTCCTGCCCTAATGAACGACTTTATATCCATGCAAAAAGACGCAGGTCTTATATCTGTTTTGGGCGCTGTAGACGCAGTTCGAGCCGCTCAAATATCTGTTGCAACTTCTTATAACTTCACTCCGTACGTTGTAGCAAGCGTTGTGTTTATAGCGCTGAGCATTCCGTTTATTGTTCTAAACGATTGGTATACAGCAAGACTTCGCAAGCGCGAGCTAAACGGAGGAACTGTGTGATGAATAACGTAACAAATCAAAAGGTAAATCAACAAATGAGTGATTACACGAACACAAGTGATCAAACGAATACAAGCAATAACACGGATTCAACCCCAGTTTTGCGCTTAAGCAATATTCGCAAGTCATATAACTCAACACCTGTTCTTAAAGGTATTTCTTTTGATATTGCGCCTCACGAAGTGGTGGCTCTTTTAGGACCTTCTGGAAGCGGCAAATCTACTCTTATGAAGTGCATTAATTTGCTTGAGCGAGTAGACGACGGTCAAGTTTGGCTTGGAAACACAGATATTACAGACCCACGCATAAATCAAGATCAAATTAGATCTCAAATCGGAGTTGTGTTCCAGCAATTCAATCTTTTTACGCATATGAGTGTTTTAGATAACGTGACTCTTGCTGCGCGAAAAGTTCATCATTGGAGCAAAGATCGCGCAGAAAGCCGCGCAATGGAGCTTCTATCTAGGATTAAGCTAGAAAATAAAGCAAAATCCTACCCAGATCAGCTTTCGGGCGGACAGCAGCAGCGAGTGGCGATTGCTCGCGCGCTTATGACAAGCCCACAACTCCTGCTTTTAGACGAGATTACTTCCGCGCTAGACCCAATGCTTGTTGGCGAAGTCCTAGACATGGTTGCAGAGCTAAAGCAGCAAGGAACAACCATTTTAATGGCCACTCACGAGATGCATTTTGCGCACGAAGCTGCCGATAGAGTGGTTTTGCTTAGAAACGGCGTTGTCGCAGAAAACGGCACGCCGTACGAAGTTATGGATGCTTGCAGCGACCCAGAAACGCAAAACTTCTTTAAATCATTCCGCCACTAGCGCTCGCGTTTGCTCAACGTCTTTGCTAATAGCGTCCTTAAGCTGCTCTTGCGAGTCAAATGCTTGTTGAGGGCGCAAGAAGCGTGCAAACTCAATGCAAACCCTATGCCCGTATAAGTCTTGAATCTTATCTGTTAACGCGTATGCTTCAACAGTTCGATTAGACGATTGCTCTTCTAGAGTATCGTCGTAAGCATCCGCGCGATTTGCCGCGTCATCTTCAAAAGTAGGATTAGTGCCAACTGAAATTGCAGCAGCCCAACGCCAAGGCGAATGCAATCCAAGATGAAGCTCATCTTTACGCAAAACACCTACGCTAGGAATGTTTCTGCCAGAAGAAGCGCCATTTTGCTCGTCTGCATCTAAATCAATAATCCAGCCAGCATACACGCCATCAACAGGAATATATCCGTCAATTCGCTCACCAAGATTTACAGTTGGGAAGCCAATTTGATGACCGCGACCAGCTCCGTGAATAACAGTGCCTTCTACTCTATGAGGTTGGCCAAGAATATCTCCAGCATCTCGAACCCTGCCATTTGCAAGCATCCATCGCACATTTGTAGAGCTCCAAGCACGAACCTTTTTATTCGGCATGCCCTTGCTCCAAGCACGATATTCCGCCTTATTCATGCCACTTGCAGGATCTTTTGGCTCTCCGCCTTCTAAAGGAACCTCTGGAACAATCGGGTCTGGAACGCGAACGTCTCCTGGCCCAAAATCATCTACAACAACAAGATTAAAAACGCCTGTAGCTTGCGCAAGCTCTTTAATAGCATGAACGTTTCCAGCTCTTTTAGCGCCCAAAGCTGCATCCGACCCCAAAACAAGCGCGCGCATACCTAGCTTACCAACCAGCTGCCCAAGGAAGAATCTGTACGATTTTGCCGCAAAAGCAAGGCTATATCGAACTATAATAACGTGATCAACGTCTAACTGCTGTAAAACTCTAAGCCGCTGGCGAACGCTTGTTAGCGCTTGCGAATCTACTGGAATTTGCGCGTCATCGCCAAAATCGTCGAATAAATCTGGATTTTCGTGCACAACGCTTGGACGAGGGTCAAACATTATAACAACCGAGAACGCGTTGTTTTTGCGCGCAATCTCCACTGTTCGCTCAATAACTTTACGATGCCCAAGATGCATTCCGTCGAATACACCTATTGTAACAACTGACTTACGTTGAGCGCTCAACGTTGGCCAACTAATCATACCGTTGGCATCTGGTCGAATGTCTATGACCTTCATCATATCCTTACTGTTCGCAAGAGCCGCAAATATTGGTATCGCTTTATTTTAGACGCCACTTTGCCGCAACCCCATTTTCACACTAACATCTATTTTACCAGCAAACTAGCTTTGTACAAATACTACAATTGGTTTAGCTTCTATTTGATTTGTATTTTTTTCGATTTTTTCGTTTGTTGTTGTAATTTTGGCTTGAGATATAGAAACCGTTCTGCTTAAATCTGCGGTTGCTTGACGCTTTTGTGCGGTCTGCAAAACAGCAACAACGTCGTTTTGCTCATCTTTTGCGGCTTTTACGTATGCAATAGCGTTCTTTGTAGCGTCTTTTGCACTAATAGCAGAAATCGTGATTTTTCTGCCAAATCGCAAGTCTTTAGCTTGATTTTCACTTACTTCTACTGTTTGCATCGTTAATTTTGCAGATTCAAACATGCTTAGCAAGCGTTGATTAAGAGTGTTTTCTAGAGGCGACGAGGCTGGCAAAGCAGATGGCGAATCGCCAGCAGCTTGCGATTCGCGTGAACCTTGTGAATAGTATGAATCGTCTAAAACAGCCTTCGCGCGAGTTTGAGTCACTCCATTTTTGTTTGTAAATGTGCGAATAACACTTTTAAGCTTAAGTACGCGACTATCTTCTATAGAAAAATCGCCAATACGCGTTCTTCTAAGGCTCACTAAGTGGCCTCCAACTCCAAGAACACGACCCAAATCGCGAGCTAGAGCGCGAATATACGTACCACTAGAGCAAGAAACGCTTGCGCGCACATCAATAACCTTTGCACCGCTTACGCCCACACTAAAATGCGCATCCAGCAAAGAAAAATCATAAATAAAAACTTCTCTAGGCTCTAAATGAACATCTTTACCTTCACGCGCTAAGTCGTAAGCGCGAACGCCGTTTACTTTTATAGCAGAAAAAGATGTTGGCGTTTGCATAATCGAGCCAGTAAAATTCTTTGCTATTACAGCGCGCAATTCTTTAAGAATTTCATCAATATTTGCAAAGTTTATAATGCCATTTTCATCATCCGCGCTTGAAACAACATCACCATCTGCGTCGTCCGTATTAGTTGACTCGCCAAGACGAATCACAGCTTCGTACGTTTTATTGTGACCAAGCAAATAGTTGAGCAAGCGCGTGGCGTTACCAAAGCCAAGAATCAGCAAGCCCGTTGCCATTGGGTCAAGAGTGCCAGCATGACCCACTCGTTTAGTGTGCAACAGGCCGCGTGCAAAAGATACAACATCGTGACTGGTAACGCCTTTTGGCTTATCTACTAGCAAAATTCCAGAAGATGGTAATTCAGGACTACTCATTGCCCTCGCTAAAATCGATCGCTATTTACATCGCTATCAAAGTCGCCAGAATCCGCAGAGTCGCTAGAATCAGCAAAGTCGTCCTCTTCAAAGTCGTCGTCTTCGCCAAATTCATCGTCGTCAAAATCCTCATCTTCACGAGGCTTTTTATACGGATCCGCTTCCCCAGCATATTGCGCTGTTTCTCGCGCTTTAGCTAGCTCCTCGTCACGCTTGCGAGCCGCAACCAAAATGTCTTCAATCTCGTGAGCTTCGCTAGGAACTTCATCGTAAACAAATTGGATTTGAGGCGTTAATCGCAAGCCTGCTTTAGCTCCAACTAAAGTGCGCAGACGACCCTTAGCCTGCTGCAAAGCCTGGTTTGCGCGCATACGCTCGCCCTGCTCTTTTCCAGCAGTGCCAAGCTGCGTCCAATACACTTTAGCTATTTGCAAATCGTTAGTAACTCTCACTTCTGTAATCGTTACGTTAGCAAGTCGCTTATCGTGCAAATGCGATTCCATATTGGACGCAATCACTCTGTGAATCAAAGCCGCAATTCGCGCGGCTCTAGGGTTTGTTCCAGCCATATTATTTGCGCTCGATCTGCTTCATTTCAAAGGTTTCGATTACGTCGCCAAGCTCAATGTCGTTAAAGCTTCCAAGGTTAATGCCTGCTTCGTAGCCTTCGCTAACGGATTGCACATCATCCTTAAACCTACGCAAAGTGGAGATTTCAAGATCGTTAACAGTTGCAACACCGTTACGCAAAATACGGCACTTGGTTCCGCGCTTAACCTCACCATCTTGAACCATAACGCCAGCAATATTGCCAAACTTGGACGAGCGGAAGATTTCGCGAATCTCGGAATGAGATGTAACAACCTCTTCAAACTCTGGCTTAAGCATACCCTTCAAAGCAGCTTCAATATCTTCGATTGCTTTGTAAATAACAGAGTAGTACTTAACTTCCACGCCTTCGCGATCTGCCAAGTCTGCAACCTGGCGATTTGGACGCACGTTAAAGCCAATAATAACGGCCTTATCAACAGTTGCAAGGTTCACATCGTTTTGAGTAATCGCGCCAACGCCGCGGTGAATAACCTGAATTCCAACTTCGTCGGAAACCTCAATCTTCATTAAGGAGTCTTCCAAAGCTTCAACGGAGCCAGAAGAATCACCCTTAATAACAATGTTAAGCATATCCACTTCGGACTTAGCAAACTGTTCCTTAAGGCTTTCAAGAGACACAACCTTACGACGCTTTGCAAGCTGAGCCGCGCGCTCTGTAGCCTGACGCTTTTCGGCAATTTGGCGAGCAGAACGATCGTCGGAAGTAACCAAGAACAAGTCGCCTGCAGTTGGAACAGAAGTCAAACCAAGCACCTGAACTGGCGTGGAAGGACCTGCCTCTTGCAAGTGGTTGCCATTTTCGTCGAGCATTGCGCGAACGCGACCATAAGACGTGCCTGCAACAATGGAATCTCCGACTTTAAGCGTACCTTGCTGAACAAGAACGGTTGCAACAGCACCGCGACCCTTATCCAAGCGAGCTTCAACAGTTGCGCCACGAGCGTCCATGTTTGGATTCGCCTTAGGATCAAGCTCCGCATCTGTAGTCAAAAGAACAGCCTCAAGAAGCTTATCTACGTTGGTCCCCTGCTTTGCGGAAATATTCACAAACATGGTGTCGCCGCCGTATTCTTCTGGCACAAGACCGTACTCTGTAAGCTGACCGCGAACCTTATCTGGGTTTGCTCCAGCAACATCAATCTTGTTTACTGCAACAACAATAGGCACGTGAGCAGCCTGTGCGTGGTTGATTGCTTCAACAGTCTGAGGCATAACGCCGTCGTCTGCTGCAACAACAAGAATTGCAACGTCTGTAAGCTCCGCACCACGAGCACGCATAGCTGTAAACGCTTCGTGGCCTGGTGTATCCAAGAACGTAATCTTGCGCTTGTCGCCGTCTAAGGTGACTGTAACTTGGTAAGCGCCGATGCGCTGCGTAATGCCGCCAGCTTCGCGCGCTACAACATTCGACTTACGGATTGTATCGAGCAAGCGAGTTTTACCGTGATCAACGTGGCCCATAACAGTAACAACTGGAGGGCGAGTTACAAGATTATCGTCTTCTTGAAGCTCTTCTTCGTCTAAGTCAATATCGAACTGCTGAAGAAGCTCTTTATCTTCCTCTTCTGCAGAAACAAGGCTAATATTCCAGCCGATTTCTTCGCCAAGAATCTGGAATGTTGTTTCATCCAAAGACTGCGTAGCTGTTGCCATCTCTCCAAGATGGAACAAAACAGTAACCAAAGCTGCTGGATTTACATCAATCTTTTCTGCCAAATCCGAAAGCGTTGCTCCCTGACGAAGGCGAATCGTAGCGCCGTTACCCGAAGGAATACGCACGCCGCCAATAACTGGTGCTTTAAGCTCTTCGTATTCCCTGCGCTTTGCAAGACGATTCTTGCGAGCCTTAGAGGACTTTCCACCTTGGCGACCGAATGCACCTGCAGCTCCTGCGCGACCACGACCACCCCTGGATGGGCCTGCATTTGGAGCACCTGCAGCCGCTGCTTGGAAGCTTGCAGCTTGGTTTGCGTTAAAGCGCGACTCTGCCGATGGGCGCGATCCTGCGCCACCATTGCCGCCGCCTGAACGATGCGAACCTTGCCATTGGGAACGATTTGCTCCGTTGCCGCCGTTGCCATTGCCGCCGCCTTGACGGTTTCCGCCGCGACCACCGCGACCGCGACCACCGCCGTTGCCGCCATTACCATTACCAGATCCTGGTTTTGAGCCACGAGCATTCTCTGCAGCAGCGCCTGGCCGCGACATTGGATGTGGGCGTGGAATGTCTCCAGGTGTAGGCGCGCGCATACCCTGCTTTCGACTAAACGGATTGTTTCCTGGTCGAGGAGCGGTTCCCGAGCCAGAGCCTTGGTGTGGTCTAGGGCGTGGAGGCATTTGCGCAGAACGCTCTTGCTTAGCAGATTTAGATTCTGCACCACTGCGCTTTTCTGCGTTGCGCTTTGAATCGCCAGACCTAGAAGCATTATTAGGCTTTGCGTTTCCAGCCGAAGGCTTAGGAGTTGCATTGTTAGCAGCATGCGCATTAGAAGTCTTAGATTCGTGATTTTCATGCACTTTTTGCGCAGAATTCTGCTTTGCAAAAGACTTTTGTTCTGGCTTTTGATTAGCCTTCTTTTCTGCATTTTGACCATGAGATTCTGGCTTGCTATTAGACGCAGAATCCGCAGATTTATTAGACGCATGATCAACATTCTTAGACGCAGAAGGCTTCGATTCGCTCTTTGCAGCAGAATCCGCAGGCACAAATTCCGTCTTTAGACGACGCACTACAGGAGCTTCAACAGTTGAAGAAGCGGACTTTACGAATTCGCCCATACTCTTCAAACGTTCCAATACGGTTTTACTATCTACACCAAATTCTTTGGCCAGTTCGTATACGCGCTTTTTTACCACTCAGTGTTCTCCTCAGTCTGTGGCAGCGTAAAACGAACGCAACCACTTTATATTGTTATAAGATTCTTACTCTTATGCTTTTTATTTAGATATCTCATAATGCGATATCTCATCGTGTAACCATGATTTCAACCATGATTTTGTACCTCGTTCCCTAGGCAAAAAGCTGCTAATAAGCCCAGATTGCAGCTTTCAGCTTACTCGAAACGTTGGATTCTCGGGAGTGTCGCAAGTTTGCTAAATACTAGCAAAAATCTTATTCCGCCGAATTAGAATCAGCGTTCATAGCTTCTTGCTTTTTAGCATGCTCTTCCGCAGACTCAATTCCAATCTTCCAACCAGTCAACTTTGCTGCAAGTCGCGCGTTCTGTCCCTCCTTGCCAATTGCAAGCGAAAGCTGAGAATCGTGAATAAAAGCAACAGCAGTCTGACTTTTCTCACTAACAACATGAACTTCAGTTACTACTGCTGGAGACAATGCAGCGGAAACAAACTGTGCTGTATCTTGCGACCAATCAACAATATCGATTTTTTCTTGACCAAGATTTTCCAATACAGCACGAACGCGCGAACCACCAGGACCAATCAAAGCACCCTTTGGATTAACGCCATCTGTGTTAGCGCGAACAGCAATCTTAGTACGAGCGCCAGCTTCTCGAGCAATTGCCATAATCGAAACAGCTCCCGAAACAAGTTCTGGAACTTCTCGCTCAAAAAGTCTGCGAACAAGATCTGGGTGAGACCTAGAAACAACTATTTCTGGTCCGCGCAAGCCGCGAGCAACGTTTACAACATAAACGCGAATACGCTCGCCGTGACGATACCTTTCGCCAGGAACTTGCTCTCTTCTAGGCAAAATGGCTTCAACATCTCCAACAGCAACGTGAATATTAGAAGGATCTTTAGAATCCTGCTGCACAATGCCGTTAATAAGCTTTCCTTTTTGACCCGAAAAAGCTCCAAATACGCGGTCATCTTCCACTTTGCGGAAAAGTTGAGTAATAACTTGGCGAGCTGTTGCTGCAGCAAGACGTCCAAAATCTCTAGGCGTATCGTCATACTCCTCGCCCAAAGTAAATGCTGGGTGAGGATTATCTTCTGTAGGAACACCTGGAATCTCATCTCGTGCCCATACAGTAAAGCAACCAGCACGCTCATCTAGCTCAACTCGAGCATGCCTTGCTGGGTGGGAAGTCTTCATGTATGCAAGACGCAAAGCCTCGGCGAGTGCCTCGTCCAGCTCGTCGGCATTAATCCCCTGCTGAGCCGCAAGCTGATGCATTCCCGCCAAATCCAATTCCATCGTGCACGTCCTCCTGTGATTCATTTATAAATTTTCACTTATAAAATTAACTTATTCTTCTTTTATACGTTTTACGCATAACAAAACGCTAAAATCTAATTTTAACAAGTATGTAAAGCGCAAAATTTTATGACTATGATTAAAAATGTTAAGCATAAAATGTTAGACACAAAGCAAGCCAACATTGGTCACAGTCACGGACTATTTTAGTAGATTATGCAGACACGTTTTGTTTTGTTCTAAAGCCTTGCAAGGCGTGCAAAATATTATCAAACGCGTAGCAAAAGGTGTTCCAATGCACAAAAAAAAGTTTGTTCTAGTATTTGCATCACTTATTGCTGTATTAATGGCTTCTAGCGCTTGCTCGGGATCAGGGCAATTTAATAACGTTAACAACACTGCGGTTCGTTCATCTAAAAGCAATAATGAGTGCTACCAAGTTCTACAAAGCGCAAAGCACAATCAAAAAATCGTAGATCAACAAGAAGCAAACGTAACTAGAAACAACTTGCAAAATGCTGCGAATTCTTGGAAAAACGTTGCAATACAATGCAACGCACGATTTGCTCAAGGCGTTGTTTTTAGCGCGCAAAACACCTGGAGATTGGCCAACTTAAGTCAAGGCAACGAAAGTGGAGCAGCAAACGCCCCTAAAATCGCAAATCAAATGGAATCAAGCGTTTACAAAAAATTGTATGACTTTGCAAATAGTACTAGTAACTTGTATTGGAATCACGACCCACTTGCAAAAGCGGCATTAGAACAAGACAAACTAGCTTTTATGTTACAAACTTTAGCTGCAAAAGATGTTGATAATGTTTCCTTAAGACAAAGCGATATTACAGCTACGATTGCTAACATGCTTATGCACTTTGCTTCAAGCGGAAGCGACTTGCGACAAAAAGTATACGAAATACCGCAAAAGAATCTGGACTCTGGCGTTGCAAAAGACGAAGCTAGCGCAAAAGACTTGCCAATAGTTGCAATAGCGTATATGGATTGCGCGCGCGGAGAACTAGACGCGCTAAATCAAGCTATTTTCCCTACAAACAAAGACGGTAGCGTAAATCATAGCGCACTTTCTAGCAACACAAATCAAGAGTTTATTGAGATTCTTGCAAACATTGCTATTTCGCATATTATGAGCGCGTACGCGTATGGATACCCTAGCGATTCTTCCGCGATTTTTGAGCAATAGCACACTGCATGATTGCATATGTACGCCAAATAAAGTAGAGATTCGAGATTTTTCGCACTGAATGAGATGAACCTCAGCGCCGAAGGTGGTGATTCATCGAATGAAGAAGAAAAATCGAGAATCTCGGTGATGAAAGATACGAAAAAGTTCTAGATATCCAGAAGGTTTGATGTATTTCTCTACGAGCAATAAAAGAGGAGCGTAGCGACGGGACTTGCGAGGAGAGAAATACTCAAACCTCGCGCAACGACAAATAAGGAAAGCGCTTGTGTAAGCAAAAAGGGCTTCTGGCTAATCGCCAGAAACCCTGCTTGCGGATGAAGCGAGATTTGAACTCGCGGAGGGTGTAGCCCTCACACGCTTTCGAGGCGTGCTCCTTAGACCGCTCGGACATTCATCCTTTGCGCCAATCGCAAATACGCAAAACGCAAATGCAAAAAGAAACGCAACTTTTCAATTGTAAAACAACCCTAGAATATATAAGACGCATGGCGCGTTGACACTCACCCAAGCTCCTCGATCGTGCGCTTAGCACGAATCGCGTTTGCTCGCACACCAAGCTCCTCGTCTTTAGGGTATTCAACATATTCCAAAGTCAAACCGTTAGCTGCAATCGGCCCAGTAGAGCCTTCTCGAATCGGATTTTCAATCTTATTTTTGAACCAATCAACAGAACGCTTTGCACACCCAACTTGCACGCACGCCCCAACAAGCGAACGAACCATGTTATGCGCAAACGCGTCTGCAACAATAGTAAACTCAAGCAAACCGTTCTCAATGCAAGGAATTTTTCCAGTTGATTTAGATAAACAGCTCCCCACGCAAACGCGATTCCAAACAGCCTTTTTAACGCAGCGAATCGTAGTTCCACCAGGATTTGGCCGCGCAAAAGAGCCAAAATCGTGCAAACCAACAATCAAAGACGCCGCCTGATTCATGGCATCAACGTTTAAGTCGTAGTCAAGCTGCAACACAAAGCTACGCATGCGCGGATCCAAATTCACGCGATTTGCAGCATCACTAATCCTATACACGTATGTGCGATCCAACGCAGAAAAACGCGCGTCAAAACCGCTTGGCGCAATGCTTACGCTGTGAATTGAAATGTCTTTAGGCAAAACACCGCAAAGCCTATATTCCAAGGCTTTTACTGGCGTAAGATTTGTGTGACCGACGCAATTTTGCAAAACGGATTCCGAAACGTCTAAATGGCAAACTTGGTAAGATGCGTGAACGCCCGTATCTGTGCGGCCAGCAACGCTAAGACGCAAAGGTTCGCTAGCATCGTCTTTATTCACGCGCAAAACCTTGTGCAATGCGTCTTCTAAAACACCTTGAACGGTGCGCAAAGTAGGCTGTTTTGCCCAACCATAAAAATCGCCGCCATCATACGCTAAATCCAAACGAAGACGCATTCAAAACCTTTCCAAACAGACTTACAGACAGACTTACAGACAGACTTCCACTAGTTTTTCTTATCTGAACCGCCAGCGAGCGCAAAAGCACTCATAACGCTACGAATCAACTCATGTGTCTTTGAATCCATATGCATTGCAATCTTCAATAATGTAGGAACAACCTCCGACCAATGCGAAGACATCTCGTCGAAAGTCGAGTACCCTAAACTGCTAAACATGCTGTAAACACTGTCAATTCTGCGCTTTCGCTCTTCAAATGGCAAATTCATCATCCACTCGTTTGCAGCCTTAGAAACGGCCAGAGCGCGCGGAGTTACACAATCGCAGTAGTCAAAATCTCCATCTTTAACTTGCCAATACATGCCAAAATGTTGCATTAATCCAATCGAATCAGCAGCTGTAACCTTATACGGCACTCCAGTATCCATAATCAATCCAATAAAAGCAGATTGCGGAACAACTTTTTCAATTCTGGAAACAACGCGAGAAAAAACCTTTGGATCAACAACATCCGAGCCAAAACTAGGGCCGTCCATTGAGTAGATTTTACTAATATGATTTCCAAGGCTTCGATCTTGCGCGTCTAATCGCATTGCCGCGTATGCAGCCATATTCCCGCCTTTTGAATGGCCCACAACAAATATTTTAGGATTATCACTTAAATCGCAATCATTGCTATTTTCTAGATTGCTCTTATCTAAATCACTATTCTTAAAATCACTCTTCTTATTAAACAAATTCGCAAAATAATCACCAACACTGCTAAAAATCCCACGAATACCGCCACTTTTGCAAGAATCTTTACATGCGCGCCTAGATATAGAGAGCAAATACTCCGCTGCCGACTCCTGCGCTGGCACTGGGCAGCGAAACGCCATGTTAAAGTCTTCCTTCCAGCCAACAAGCGTATTGTCTGTTCCCCTAAAAGCAACAACAAAGCAGCTAGACCCAATGCAATCTGTTAAATCAAAAGTAACAGCCGCAAATTGCTGTTCGCAAGAGTCATCAATATTCGACTCATCAAAACGTTCAAGAACCTCACCAACACGCATGCCCCTATAACGCGGGCTAGACTCAACAGCCAAAAGTAGATTCTTGCGAAACTCATCTACCTTAGTAGAACCAGAGCTAAACATTGAAGAAAAATCCTCTCCGCGAAGCAATTCGCTTAAAGGAACGGTTGCTAGTGCGTTAGAATCGTCATTATACTTTGGAATCGATTCAGGCATGCAAATATACGCCAACTCGCATAAAATAAGCGAATCTACGGCGTTGAATTTTCGCTCTTCAAAGTTAGTAAAATCGTTATTCAGTAAATCGAGAATATTTGGCATAGTTCAATAGTAATTGATACCAGATATAGAAAATATATGTCAGATATAAAAAACGGGCTGGAGATATCTCCAACCCGTTTAATAAACCTTTATACTTGCGATTAATCGCAAAAGATTTACTTACCGATGCATCAAGATGCTAATCTCAACTACTCGGCTGCTTCTTCTTTAGCAGCAACCTTAGTAGCGGACTCAGCTTCCTTAACAACAGCCTTCTTTGGGCTTACTGGCTCAACAACAAGCTCGATAATAGCCTGTGGAGCAGTATCACCACGACGAGGGGCCATCTTAACGATGCGAGTATAGCCACCTTCACGCTGCTTCATCTGCTCAGCAATCTGAGTGAAAAGCATGTGAACAACGGACTTATTGCGAATTACGCGCAACACGCGGCGGCGCGAATGCAAATCGCCACGCTTAGCGAATGTTACCAAACGCTCAGCAAGTGGACGAAGACGCTTTGCCTTTGGCAAAGTAGTCACAATACGACCGTGCTGGAAGAGGCTTGTAGCCATATTGGCCAGCATCAGGCGCTCATGCGCTGGGCTAGAAGCCAGACGAGGCCCTTGTTTCGGTGTAGGCATTATTACTCCTTATTGCCGCGGAATTCAGGTGGGCAAAAACCCGAACATCCAAAAACCGCGACGATTTGCGGTGGTTGTTTACTCGTCTTCTGGCGAGAAGAATGTGCCACCTTCGAGATTATTGGCGTCAAAGCCAAGCGGTGAAGGCTTAAGAGACAATCCCATGGATTGCAACTTTTCTTTAACCTCATCGATGGATTTCATGCCGAAATTACGAATATCGAGCAAATCCTGCTCAGTGTGAACTACCAGCTCACCAACTGTGTGGATTCCTTCACGCTTCAAGCAGTTGTAGCTGCGCTGCGTTAGGTTCAAATCCTCAATTGGAGTGGCCATTTGGGAATCAGCTTCCGCCATGACTGGAGCTGGACCAACTTCAACACCTTCAGCATCGACGTTAAGCTCACGGCAAAGACCGAAGAGCTCAACCAAAGTCGAACCTGCGGACGCAACTGCGTCGCGTGGTGTAATAGCTGGCTTAGTTTCCACATCCAGGATGAGCTTATCGAAGTCCGTGCGCTGTTCCACGCGGGTAGCTTCGACCTTATAGCTCACCTTCAAAACTGGCGAGTAGATCGAATCCACTGGAATGCGACCGATTTCGCTGTTTTCCTGCTTATTCATTTGAGCAGGCACGTAGCCACGACCACGCTCCACAGTGAACTCAATTTCGAGCTCGCCATCTTCAGCAAGTGTAGCGATATGCATCTGTGGGTTGGCAATAGTGACGCCAGCAGGAGGAGTAATATCTCCAGCTGTTGCCTCACCCTTGCCGCTCTTGCGTAGATACATCACTACTGGCTCGTCATACTCACTTGTAAGTACGATGCCCTTGATGTTCAGCAGGATTTCAGTGACATCCTCTTCAACACCTGGCAGAGTCGTGAACTCATGTAAAGCACCAGAGATGCGTACCGAAGTAACGGCCGCACCTGGAATGGAGCTCAACAAGGTACGACGCAGCGAATTGCCGAGCGTGTATCCGAAACCTGGTTCCAACGGCTCAATAGTAAAGCGAGAACGCTGGGGATTCAGTGATTCCTCGGTAAGTGTTGGACGCTGTGCGATAAGCACTTTTGTATCCTTTCAGCTTCTGGTCGGTGGTGCACTCGCCGCCCATAAGCGGGTTGGATGGATGGATTCGTAAGAGTGCTCAGACGCGGCGACGCTTTGGTGGGCGAACGCCGTTATGCGCTTGTGGGGTGACGTCGGTAATAGAACCGACCTCAAGACCCGCGGACTGAAGGGAACGGATAGCGGTTTCGCGACCGGAACCTGGACCCTTAACAAACACGTCGACCTTTTTAAGGCCATGTTCCATTGCCTTACGAGCAGCAGACTCAGCGGCCATACCTGCAGCGTAAGGAGTCGACTTACGGGAACCCTTAAAGCCGACATCGCCACCAGAAGCCCAAGAGAGGACTGCACCCGATGGATCGGTGATGGAAATAATCGTGTTATTGAATGTTGATTTAATATGCGCCTGCCCAACCGGTACCGACTTGCGGTCCCGGCGACGCGGCTTGCGCGAGGCTTGCTTTGCAGCTGCCATTGACCCTCGTTTCCTATGACGAATTAGTTGGTATGTCTAGGCGATGAGAATTAACTCGTGGCCTAGAGCCGACCACCGACTATCGGGTGGCCTTCTTCTTCCCGGCGACAGTACGCTTTGGACCCTTACGAGTACGAGCATTAGTCTTAGTACGCTGACCACGCACAGGAAGACCCTTGCGATGACGCTGGCCTTGATAGCAGTTGATCTGAATCTTACGACGGATGTCAGCGTCGATTTCACGACGCAAATCGCCTTCAATCTTATAGTTGGCCTCAAGATAATCACGCAAAGTGATTAACTGTTCATCCGTAAGATCCTTGACGCGGGTATCCGGATTAACACCGGTCGCGGCAAGCGTTTCCTTAGCGCGAGTGCGGCCTACACCAAAAATATAGGTGAGGGCAATCTCAATGCGCTTCTCATTGGGAATATCTACTCCGGCAAGACGTGCCATTGTAATTCCTTTACTATTACGCAGGTCGTGCACCAAGTCTCCCGCAATAATATCGATTATTTGCGGCCTGGGCCTGCGCACCCAGGGTTCAGCTTAAGCTGCGACTTAGCGCCTTATTCCTTTATATTCGCGGTGGAGATCCACTCAGCCCTGACGCTGCTTATGACGTGGGTTGATGCAAATCACCATGACGCGACCGTGACGGCGGATCACGCGGCAGTTTTCGCAGATCCTCTTCACGCTAGGGCTGACCTTCATGGTTTTCCTTTGCTTGTACCTTTACTTATAACGGTACGTAATACGTCCGCGGTTCAAATCGTAAGGACTCATCTCCAGCACAACACGATCTTGCGGAAGAATGCGAATGTAATTCTTACGCATTTTTCCCGAAATCGTCGCTAGTACGATGTGCTCGTTCTCAAGCTGAACGCGAAACATCGCGTTAGGTAGTGCTTCTACTACCGTGCCTTCGACTTCAATCACACCGTCTTTTGCCATGAGCCTCGTTCCGTTCCTTGGATATACTACTTTGCGCATCCGAAGACACGCCAATCTTCTATGATACAGTAAATGCGCCCAATACAACACTCGGCGTGTCGCAAGGGCGCATTATTAATATGAGAAAATCTAAATCTTAAATAAATCTTAAATAAATCTCATACTAAAGATTCAACTATGCGATTGTTGATTTCGGCAATATCTCCAACGCCATCAACTTCAACAAGCTGACCGCGGCTTTCGTAAATATCCAGCAAAGGAGCTGTTTCCTTCTCGTAAGTTTCCAAACGCTTAGCAATAACTTCTGGAGTATCGTCGGAACGACCCTGCTCTACAGCACGCTTTTGCATACGCTCGAGCAAAACCTCACGCTCTGCTTCGAGAGCAACAACATGATCTAGTGGAGTACCAAGCTCTTCCAACATGCGATCAAGCGCCTGAACTTGAGAAGCGTTGCGAGGATAGCCATCAAGAATCCAGCCATTCTTGGCATCATCTTGAGCAAGACGATCTTTAACAATGCTATTTGTCAATTCATCTGGAACAAGCTCTCCCTTATCGAGATAACCTTGAACCTTCTTGCCAAGTTCCGTTTTATTCTTTAAGTTATAACGGAAAATGTCGCCAGTAGAAATAGCAGGAATATTGTAATGCTCTGCAAGCAAAGCGGCTTGAGTGCCTTTACCTACTCCTTGCGGACCCATAATTAACAATCGCATATTAATCTCCTAGTTTTATGCCAATGCAAATCCAATACAAATATTAAACAAAACCTATCTGAAATACTACTTAGCAACCTGCTTATTATTGCTGTGATCAAACAGGAATCCAGCATACTGGAATTGCTCAGTTTGAGCCTTAGCTTGACGCAAAGTATCCAAGCCAACACCAGCAATAATCAGAATTGTTGTACCACCAAATGGAAGCTTCATATTAAGATGCAAAGACATAATCAAAACCGTTGGAATCAAAGCCACAAACAGCAAGTAAATAGCACCAACTGTGTTAAGCCTATTCATAACGTAGCTAAGATAACGGCTTGTAGCGCTACCAGCGCGAATACCAGGAATAAATCCGCCGTATTCCTTCATGTTGTCTGCAGTCTCATCTGGATTAAAAGTAATCTCGGTGTAGAAGAAGCAGAAGAACACGATCATAACGGTGTACAACGCTATGTACCAAACAGAAGTAGAGTTTGCTAAATTGGCATTAATCCAACGCACCCAATCCTTACGACTATCTCCAAATTGAGCAAGAAGTGTTGGAATAGCAAGAATCGAAGACGCAAAGATTGGTGGAATAACGCCACTCATATTCACCTTAAGAGGCAAGTATGTGGAAGAGCCGCCGTACATTTTGCGGCCAATCATTCGACGCGTGTACTGAACAGGGATTCTACGCTGAGCAAGCTCCACAAAGTCAACGAAAATAAGAATCACAAGGAAAACGCCAGCAACAATGGAGAACTTAGTCCAATCTCCATTAAGGCCATTCGTACCCCAACCGATTTCCCACAACTTTGGAAGGAATCCAGAGCAAATAGACATAAAGATTAATACAGACATACCCTGGCCAATACCCTTATCTGTAATAAGCTCTGCCATCCACATTATGAGGCCAGTGCCACCAGTCATGATTAAGACCATTACAATAAGGCTCCACATAGAACCGTCTGGAATAACCTGGCCGCATTGATAGTTAAATAGCGCGCCAGAACGAGCCGTAACCAAAATGGTAGTTGATTGCAAAACAGCCAAACCGATGGTTAAGTAACGGGTGTACTGAGTAAGTTTCGTTTCTCCAGACTGACCTTCTTTGTGAAGAGCCTCAAAGCGTGGAATCACAACTCTAAGCAACTGAATAACAATGGACGCCGTAATGTATGGCATAACGCCTAATGCAAAAATCGAAAGCTGCAAAAGAGAACCGCCAGAGAACAGATTCACCAACCCAATAAAGTTCTCGCTAGAAGAAGCCAGCTTAGCGGTGCAAGCTCGAATAACTTTGTAGTCAACTCCAGGAATCGGAATAAATGAGCCGATTCGGTAGATAATAATCATTGCGAAGACGAAGAGGATCTTATTCCTCAACTCCTTCGTCTTGAAGGCCTGGATTAACGTTTTCACCTGGGTCTTCCTCCCTTTTTTGCGCTACGATCTAGGCGCACCAGTAAAAAAACAAACTCTGAGGCAATAGTTTATATCACGGTACATACTGAAACAATAATTGAGTGAGTTTTGCAATAAAATAATCCCCCCAGTGCAAACTAGGGGGATTATTAAACAGTTAAATCACTGCGTTAATTAGCATTACTAGCTTAAGTATTACTACTTATTACTACTCTTCGCTAACAGAGCCACCAGCAGCTTCGATCTTGGCTTTAGCGGATGCAGAAGCCTTAACTCCCTTAAGAGTCAAAGCAACCTTAAGATCGCCATCGCCCAAAACCTTAACTGGGTAACCATCACGCACAGCGCCCTTAACTACCAAATCAGCAACAGTGACTTCGCCACCCTTTGGGAAGAGTTCTGCAAGGGCTGCAACATTAACAACCTGGAACTCCTTCTTGAATGGGCTCTTAAAGCCACGAAGCTTAGGCAAGCGCATGTAAAGTGGAAGCTGGCCGCCTTCAAAGCCTGGACGAACTTGGTAACGCTTCTTTGTACCTTTGTCTCCACGACCCGAAGTCTTACCCTTAGAGCCTTCACCACGACCCACGCGGATGCGATCCTTCTTAGCTCCTGGAGCTGGACGCAACGTGTGCATGTGCAACATTGGTTCTTCATTAGCCATAATCAGTCAACCTCCTCAACGCTCAGCAAGTGGCGAACGGCCATAACCAAGCCACGATTGACTGAATTGTCCTCGCGAACAACGCTTTGACCAATCTTGTGAAGGCCAAGAGTCTTAACGTTAGCGCGCTGACGCTCGGTGGAATGAACCAAACCGTGCACCAGAGTGATCTTTAAGTTAGCCATCACTCACCATCCTTTGCCTGGGCAGCCTTAGCAGCCTGAGCTTCTTCACGAGCCTTGCGTGCTTCGGCAATGCCAGCAGCGCGCTCACGAAGCAATGCGTCTGGTGCAACTTCCTCGAGGGAAAGTCCACGACGAGCGCAAATTTCTTCTGGCTCTTCAAGCTTCTTCAAAGCATCCACAGTAGCGCGAACCACGTTAACAGCGGTTGCGGAGCCCATGGACTTGGTGAGGATATCGGTAATGCCAGCGCACTCCATAACAGCACGCACAGCGCCACCAGCGATTACACCAGTACCTGGAGCAGCTGGACGAAGCAAAACTGTACCAGCAGCATCGTGACCCAACACAGGGTGAGTCACGGTACCACGAATGCGTGGAACAGTAAACATATGCTTCTTAGCGTCAAGCTGACCCTTAGCGATAGCTGCTGGAACTTCGCGAGACTTACCGTAACCAACACCAACAGTGCCCTTACCGTCGCCAACAACAACAAGTGCTGCAAAGCTAAAGGTACGGCCACCCTTGTGGGTCTTGGAAACACGGTTAATAGTAACTACGCGATCCAAAAGCTCTTCGCCGCGGTTTTCTTCACGACGGCTACGACGTTCGCTACGCTTACCTTCGCCCTTAGAACGACGGGAACGACGATCGTCGGTACGCTCCTCAGCGGATGCCTGAGTGTTCTGAGTTTCTTCAGCCACTTGGGTTTCCTTTTCGTTATCGCTCACAGTGCTAGACCTCCCTGACGGGCGCCTTCAGCTACGGCTGCGACGCGACCATGATACTTATTACCGCCACGATCGAAGATAACAGCGGTGATTCCCGCTTCCTTCGCCTTGGCTGCGATTAACTCGCCAACCTTGGTAGCAGCTTCAGTCTTCGTACCAGTAAAACCAGCGAAGTCAGAAGTCAAGGTGGAAGCGCTTACAAGGGTAAGACCCTTAGTGTCATCCACAATCTGAGCAACCATGTGACGGTTAGAACGAGAAACTACCAAACGTGGGCGCTCTGGAGTGCCAGAGATGCGCTTACGAAGGCGGGCGTGACGACGCAAACGTGCGACTTTGGTACCCTTACCGAAAATCTTAACGCTCATATCACTTACCAGCCTTTCCAGCCTTGCGCAAAATACGCTCATCGCTGTACTTAATGCCCTTGCCCTTATAAGGTTCTGGAGCACGAAGCTTGCGAATGTTAGCGGCAGCCTGACCAACGGCCTGCTTGTCGGTACCCTTGACGATTACCTGATTTGCGTTTGGCAATTCAAACTCAATGCCCTCAGGTGGCTGAACGGTAATAGTGTGCGAATAGCCGAGCGAGAACTCAATGCCCTTGCCCTTCATTACAGCACGATAACCAGTTCCAACAATGTCTAGAGTCTTGGCGTAGCCTTCGTGCACACCCTTAACCATAGACGCCACGATTGCGCGAACCAAGCCGTGCTTTGCACGAGTTGGACGCAAATCGTCAACTGGGGTCAAAACGATCTTGCCATCAGCAACTTCAGCGGTAATACCTTCTGGAATTACATAGGAATCAGAGCCCTTAGCACCCTTAGCGCTAAAGGACTGACCTTCAATCTTAACTTCCACGCCTGCAGGAATGTCGACGGGGAGCTTACCAATATGCGATGCCATTTTCAGCTCTCCTTTCTCACCATACGTAGGCGACGATTTCGCCGCCAATGCCTCGATCGAGGCATTCCTTCTGAGTCAACAATCCCGAGCTGGTCGAGATAATAGCGATACCGAGACCGCCAAGAGGCATAGGCAAAGAATCAGACTTTGCGTAACGACGCAAGCCTGGCTTAGAGATGCGCTTAATGCCCTGGATGGAACGCTGACCATTGGAGCCGTACTTTAACGTAACTTCCAAAGTCTGTCCAACCTTAGCTTCTTTAGCAGCAAAGTCTTTAATGTAGCCTTCGCGCTTAAGAATCTCGGCGATATTCGCCTTGAATTTGGAGTACGGCATTTCCACGATATCGTGCTTTGCCGCGCTCGCATTACGCAGACGTGTCAACATGTCTGCGATAGGATCTGTCATTGTCATGTTGGGCTAACGCCCTTTCTCGCCGTGGTTTCCACCGCCTGTTTGTTATTTATAAAGCAGTGGACCTTCAGCGTCGATATTTACCAACTGGACTTCGTAACACCCGGCAACTCACCGCGATGTGCCTTTTCACGAAGGCATACACGGCACAGACCGAACTTGCGATACACGGAGTGAGGACGACCACAAACCTGGCAACGCGTATAAGCGCGCACCTTGAACTTCGGCTTAGCGGCCGCCTTGTTTTTCAGAGCGGTTTTTGCCATATCAGTTCTCCTTGAATGGGAAACCGAGGTGCTTAAGTAGCGACTTCGCTTCCACATCGTCCTTGGTGGTGGTCACCACGGTGATGTCCATACCACGCTGATGATCAATCGAATCAGGATCAATCTCGTGGAACATTGACTGCTCCGTAAGACCGAAGTTGTAGTTACCCTGACCGTCGAACTGGTTGCCATTAATACCACGGAAATCGCGGATACGTGGCAAAGCCAGAGTGAGCAAACGATCCAAGAATTCCCACATACGATCACCACGAAGAGTTACGTAAGCGCCAATAGCCTGGCCTTCGCGCAAATGGAACTGCGCAACAGACTTCTTAGCCTTAGTAACCTTTGGCTTCTGACCAGTGATTAAAGTGAGATCCTTAATCGCACCTTCGATAAGCTTGGAATCGCGAGCTGCAGCGCCAACGCCCATAGAGACGACGACCTTCTGCAAACGAGCCACCTGCATAGGATTAGTGTGGCCAAATTCCTTTTCCAAAGCTGGAACGATTTGATCATTGTATTGTTGCTTTAAGCGCGGAGTTGCCGGCGCTTCAACTGTAGTATCGGTCATGCCAGCTCCTTTCCGGACTTCTTAGCTACACGCACGCGCACGGTCTTTACTTTGCCGTCGCGAGCTTCTTGCTTAACAATCACGCCCACGCGGGTTGGTTGCTTGGTCTCTGGGTCAATCACCATAACGTTAGAACGGTGAATTGGAGCCTCAACAGAGACGATGCCTGCCTGCTGACCCTGCTGGGTAGCACGCACGTGCTTCTTAACAACCTGAACACCCTCGACGATCAAACGGTCTTCGGCGAGTACACGAAGTACTTTGCCTTCCTTACCGCGATCCTTGCCGCGGATAACCTTTACCTGGTCGCCGGACTTAATCTTGGCTACCATCTCAGATCACCTCCGGGGCGAGGGACACAATCTTCATGAAGCGCTTATCGCGCAATTCACGACCGACTGGTCCAAAGATACGAGTGCCCTTTGGTTCACGGCCGGAGCCGAGAATAACAGCGGCGTTCTCGTCGAACTTAATATAGGAACCATCAACACGACGATGTTCCTTGACAGTACGGACGACGACAGCCTTAACTACGTCGCCTTTCTTGACCGACCCGCCAGGAATAGCATCCTTAACGGAGGCGACGATGATGTCGCCGATGCCGGCATAGCGTCGCTTCGATCCACCGAGCACGCGGATGGCAAGTAATTCCTTAGCACCCGTGTTGTCGGCGACATGAAGCCGCGTTTCCTGCTGAATCATTGATTCTCCTTAGTCGAGCTGGTTCTCCCCGCTCACCCGTACCGCTCAAATAAGCAGCACAGGTGAAACGCGGAGCCTTGCTGAACTTGTTTACTTGGCGCGCTCGATAATCGAGTCGAGACGCCAACGCTTGGTCTTGCTCAAAGGCCGAGTTTCCATAATACTCACGAGGTCGCCAATATGCGCCTCATTGTGTTCATCATGGGCCTTGACCTTGCGGGTGGAGCGGACGACTTTACCGTAAAGTGGGTGTGTCGAACGCTGCTCCAACTCCACGGCAATCGTCTTGTCCATGGCCTCGGACACGACGTAGCCGCGACGAACCTTGCGGAAGTTGCGCTCTTGGTTCTCAGCCATGCTTACTTCTCCTTGACCTCAGTGGCGCCAGGCTCTTGGCTGATGCCGAGTTCACGCTCACGCAGGATAGTATACATCCTGGCTATGTCGTGCTTGACCGCCTTGAGGCGAGCGCTGTTTTCAAGTTGACCAGTTGCTGCCTGGAAGCGCAAGTTAAAAAGCTCTTCCTTAGACTTCTTTAAGAAGCCTTCGATTTCAGCATTAGTCTTCTCGTTTAAATTCTTGATGGTGTAGTCTGCAGTTCCGACTGGCATCAGATGTCACCGCCTTCACGCGCAATAACACGGCATTTCATTGGGAGCTTGTCGATAGCGCGGCGCAAAGCCTCGCGAGCGACGTCCTCAGAAACACCACCGATCTCGAACATTACACGACCTGGGTGAATGTTGGCAATCCAGAATTCTGGAGCACCTTTACCGGAACCCATTCGTGCACCAAGCGGGTGCTTGGTTAATGGACGATCAGGGAAAACCGTAATCCACACGCGACCACCACGCTTAATATAGCGGGTCATTGCGATACGGGCTGCCTCGATCTGACGGTTAGTGATGTACGCCGGAGCCAGCGCCTGAATACCGAAATCGCCGAAAGCGATAGCGGTTCCACCCTTAGACATGCCGCTACGGGTAGGACGGTGCTGCTTGCGATATTTAGTCCTTTTTGGGATAAGCATCTGCTCACTCCTTCGTTTCCGTTGCGGCAGGAGCTTCAGCAGCTACAGCCTCGGCTGGCTTTTCGGCCTGTGCCTCGGTAGCCTTCTGCTGATTGGCAGAGCGTGCGCCACGACGTGGACGACGATCGCCACGGCGACCTTCACGCTTACCCTGCTGAGCCTGCTGCTCTTCAAACTCACGCTCAGTCATATCGCCCTTGTAAATCCAAACCTTTACGCCAATACGGCCGTAAGTGGTCTTGGCTTCAAAGAAGCCGTAATCAATAAGGGCGCGCAAGGTCTGCAGTGGAACGCGACCTTCGCGGTAGAACTCAGAACGGCTCATTTCGGCGCCACCAAGGCGACCAGAGAGCTTAATACGGATACCCTTGGCACCTGCGCGCATTGCGTCTTGCTGTGCCTTACGCATAGCGCGACGGAATGTAACGCGGTTAGTCAACTGTTCCGCAATTCCCTGAGCAACTAATTGAGCGTCAAGTGCAGCGTTCTTTACTTCAAAGATGTTGAGCTGTACTTGCTTACCAGTGAGCTTCTCAAGCTTTGCACGAACACGCTCGGCTTCTGCGCCACGACGACCGATAATAATACCTGGACGAGCGGTGTGAATATCCACACGAACGCGGTCACGGGTACGCTCGATAACAATGCGGGACACGCCTGCACGTTCGAGGTCATGGCTCATTTCCTTGCGAATCTTGTCATCCTCAAGGACGAAGTCACGGTAACGCTCGCCGGCTTTAGTAGAATCGGAGAACCACCTAGAGCGATGATTCTCGGTAATGCCCAGGCGATAGCCGAAAGGATTGATCTTCTGACCCATCTTTAGCGATCCCCTTCCTTAAGCGAGACGATAACAGTGATATGGCTTGTGCGCTTGTTAATGCGCGCAGCGCGACCCTGTGCACGAGCGCGGAAACGCTTAAGCGTTACACCCTCATCCACATAGGTTTCCTTGATGACCAAGTTCTGCTCGCGGAATGGTTCTCCAGCTTTCTCAGCCTTAACGCGAGCATTAGCGATCGCGCTTTCAAGAACCTTGCGCACCGGCAACGATGCGTCTTGAGGAGCAAACTTCAAAATGGTAATGGCTTCGCTTGCACGCTTGCCTCGGATGAGGTCGACCATGCGGCGAGCCTTGCGCGGCGTCACACGTACGTGACGAGCGATTGCTTTAGCTTCCATGTGTCCTAACTCTCCTTTAGCGGCGTGCTTTCTTGTCGTCCTTCACATGACCCTTGAAGGTCTTGGTTGGGGCGAATTCACCGAGCTTATGACCAACCATTGCTTCGGTAACGAATACCGGCACATGCTTGCGGCCATCGTGTACGGCAAAGGTGTGTCCAATGAAATCAGGAGTGATCATCGAACGACGCGACCACGTCTTGATGACGTTATGCGTGCCCTTGTCGTTTTGTTCATCGACTTTCTTCTGTAAGTGGGCGTCGACGAAAGGGCCCTTCTTGATGCTACGAGTCATCTGTTCGACACTCCCTTACTTGCGGTTCTTACCATTCGGACGACGACGAACAATCATCTTGTTCGAAGCCTTCTTCGGACGGCGGGTACGAACCTCGCCCTTGCCCCATGGAGAAACAGGTGGCTTACCACCACGGGTACGACCACCATGAGGGTGATCAACAGGGTTCATAGATTCGCCTCGGGTGATTGGCCTGCGACCAAGCCAACGAGCACGACCTGCCTTACCAAGCTCGATGTTAGCGTGGTCGGAGTTGCCAACCTCGCCGATTGTAGCGCGGCAACGAGCGTCCACGTTACGAATTTCGCCAGATGGCATACGCAACTGAGCGTAAGCACCATCCTTAGCTACGAGCTGAACGGCAGCACCTGCGGAGCGTGCAATCTTTGCGCCACCAAGTGGACGAAGCTCGATTGCGTGAACCACGGTACCAGTTGGGATGTTCTTAAGAGGCAAGTTATTGCCTGGCTTAATATCAGCCTGGGCGCCAGTCTCAATAACATCTCCCTGGGAAATGCCTTCAGGAGCGATAATGTAGCGCTTCTCACCATCTGCATAATGCAACAATGCGATGCGAGCGGAACGATTAGGGTCATACTCAATATGAGCGACCTTTGCTGGCACGCCATCCTTGTCCCAACGCTTAAAATCGATGAGACGATACTGACGCTTGTGTCCGCCGCCGCGATGGCGGGAAGTCATGCGACCGTAAGAGTTACGACCGCCAGTTTTGCTGAGTTTGCGTACCAACGACTTTTCAGGAGTAGAACGCGTAATCTCGGAGAAGTCCGAAACCGAAGCGTTACGACGTCCTGCAGTCGTAGGCTTATAAACGCGGATAGCCATAATATAGTATTCCTTTACTTTTCTCGGCTAGCCTTCAGTTACCAAAGATATCGATTGTCTGGCCTTGTGCCACGGTGACAATAGCGCGCTTTTGATTCACACGACGACCGAAGCCGGTGCGAGAGCGCTTGAGCTTGCCAGCGCGATTCAAGGTGTTAACATTCGTTACCTTGACTTTGAAGATTTCTTCGATAGCCTGCTTGATCTGAACCTTGTTAGCGTTTGGAGCTACGACGAAGGTGTACTGGCCACGATCGGAAGCTGCATAGCTTTTTTCAGAAACAACTGGCTTTAAGATGATGTCATGTGCTGGGTTATGGACTGCGACCATTTGAATCAGGCCTCCTTAACTTCAGGCTCGGTCTTAGCTGCAACGAAGGCTTCGAAACCTTCCTTGGAGAAGACGACGTACTGAGCGGTGATGACATCGTAGGTGTTGAGCTGATCAGCGAAGATCACATGCACCGTAGGAATGTTACGAACAGACATCCACTCGTTGATGTTCTCGCGAGAGAGAACAACAGTGGTGAACTGATCCTTAGTTACTGGTGTAAGTGCTGCAACAGCTGCCTTTGTGGATGGAACATCCTTAATGCCAAAGTCCACAATTGCAATGCGACCAGCATTTGCACGATCCGAAAGAGCATAACGAAGAGCAGCTGCCTTCATCTTCTTTGGAGTACGCTGATCGTACTTGCGAGGAACTGGACCGTGTACAACGCCACCATGTACCCACTGTGGAGCACGAATGGAGCCTTGACGAGCACGACCAGTGCCCTTTTGCTTCCATGGCTTCTTACCGCCACCAGATACGTTAGCGCGATTCTTAACCGCGTGAGTACCCTGGCGAGCAGCAGCAAGCTGAGCAATAACGACCTGATGAACCAATGGGCCGTGAGCCAAAACGTCTTCGTTGGAGATGCCGAAAATCTCGGCAGGAGCTTCAACAGTACCGTTTGCATTACCCTTGGTGTCAGTTACGTTCAGAGTTACGTTTGCCATTTAAATCAGGCTCCCTTCACTGCCGAACGGACTAGAACGATAGCACCCTTAGGTCCTGGAATAGCACCCTTGATAGCTAAAATACCGTTCTCAACATCCGAAGAAACGATTGTGAGGTTGAGCGCAGTAGAAGTCACATGACCCATGCGACCAGCCATACGCTTGCCCTTCAAAATGCGGCTTGGAGTTGCACATGCGCCCACAGAACCTGGACGACGTTCATTCTTGTGCGAGCCGTGAGTACGACGGTAAGACTTGAAGCCCCAACGCTTGATTGTGCCAGCAAAGCCTTTACCCTTTGTAGTACCCGTTACGTCAACTTCTGCACCTTCAGCAAATACTTCAGCGGTCAATTCCTGACCTGGCTTGTAATCTGCTGCATTTTCAGTGCGCACCTCAGCGAGGTGACGACGAGGAGTCACGCCAGCCTTTGCAAAGTGACCAGCCAATGGCTTGGTAACCTTGGTAGGATCAATCTGGCCATAACCGAGCTGCACGGCGCAATAACCGTCAGTTTCTTCGGTCTTAACAGCGGTAACTACGTTGGTAGCAACCTCAACCAGAGTTACGGGGACAAAAAGGCCGTTTTCATCCCAAACCTGGCTCATGCCCAGCTTACGGCCGAGCAAAGCAGTGCGATTCTTATTTTGCGACATTATTTACCCCCCTTCCTACAGCTTAATCTCGATATTTACATCCGCAGGCAGGTCAATGTGCATCAAAGAATCCACAGCCTTTGGCGTTGGATCAACGATGTCAATGAGGCGCTTATGAGTGCGCATCTCGAAATGCTCGCGAGAATCCTTATATTTGTGAGGAGAACGGATAACAACAAACACGTTCTTCTCGGTCGGCAGAGGAACCGGACCCACTACTGTGGCGCCCGCGTTCGTCACCGTCTCGACGATTTTCTTCGCCGATTGGTCGATGACCTCATGGTCATAGGACTTAAGCCTGATGCGGATTTTCTGTCCCGCCATTGCCGTCCGCCCTTTCTAGCGATTCGTTTACTGTTTACCAACCTGTATCAAAGGGCACCGGGAGAATAGACACTAAAGGCCATTCCACATCAGTGCGCAGCCTACAAAAATCAACAAAAAAAAACTGCGATTTCTGTTTCTGCGCTCGCTTTTTTGAATTACAATATGCGAGCCTTAAAAACAGGCAACTAAGTAATTAAACCATCAACCTTGGATTAACAAAAATCGGGCGTGTCTGCTATTTTCCAACGAAAAATGGCAGAAACTACAGCTAGTGCAGCCTCTGCCATTTGTAACTAAATATGCAATAATCATTCAATAATTACCTAGATAATCACTTAGATAACCACTCAAATAATCATGCAATAAATTTTACTTAAATTCTACTTCGATTCGCGCTGTAGGCGCATACGATGTCCTTCTTCTTGAGAGACACCATAATACGCTGCAATCGCAATATCCTTCATATCTTCGATTTGAGGAATACGCGGATTTGCAGGAGCGCACTGATCTTCGTAAGCACGCATACCAATCTGATCCAACAAAGACCAGTAGTATTCTTCGTCCACACCGCACGCCTTAAACGAAGCATCCATGCTAAGAAGATTATCCCTATAATTTTCAACAGCGCGCGCCAAATTCTCTACGCCCTCTTGAGGAGTTTTACCAGGATTTACACCAAGATTCTTAGCAAGCTGCTGGTAGCGCTCTGGAGCGATATAGCGATTGTACTTTGGCCAGCTTGTAGGCTCTTGTGGAATTTGACCATTGTAGCGAATTACATATGGAAGCAAAATCGCATTTGTGTGGCCGTGCGCAACGTGGCACAAAGCCCCGATTGTATGTGCCATTGCGTGGCACATTCCAAGGAACGCCGAGCCAAACGCCATTCCAGCCATCGTAGCTGCATTATGCATCTTCTCTTGAGCTTGAATCTTGCGCTCAGGGTCATTAGCGTTCACAGAATCGTTAAGATTCTCCCAAATCAACTTTGCTGCATGCAATGCCATTGCGTCCGTAAAGTCGTTAGCATAAACAGAAGCAAAAGCTTCCATAGAGTGCGTCAAAGCGTCAAAACCAGAATCGCAAGCAAGCTTTCTAGGCTGCGTACGCGCCAAAACTGGATCCACGATTGCAACCGAAGGCGTAATCGCGTAATCCGTAATCGGGTACTTATAGCCAGTCTTATGGTCTGTAATAACAGCAAACGGAGTAACTTCCGATCCTGTTCCAGAAGACGTTGGTACGCAAATCAAGCAAGCTTTTTTGCCAAGAGGCGGAATCTTAAACGCGCGCTTTCTAATATCGAAGAACTTTTCGCGCAAATCAGCGAAGGAAATTTCTGGATGCTCGTAAAGAAGCCACATAATTTTTGCAGCATCCATAGGAGATCCGCCGCCAACAGCAATAATCGTGTCTGGCTGGAACTCTTCGCGCATCATTTCCGCGCCGCGCTCAACAGTTTCAACGCTTGGCTCTGGCTCAACGTAGTCAATAATCCTAAACGTTACGCGATTGTCTCTAGCACGAAGCTGATCAATCACCTTGTCTATAATGCCAAGCTGTTCCATCACTTTATCGCACACAATAACTGCGCGCTCAATGCCATACATGTCTCGCAAATAGCGAACAGCATTCGGCTCAAAATACGTTTTGGCCGGAATCTTGAACCATTGCATATTGTTATTCCTTCGCGCTATGCGCTTTATATTAATAAGATTTACCGCTTGAACGTTTCCAGAAACAGAGTTTCCACCATAAGAACCGCATCCCAAAGTTAAAGAAGGCGCGATTGCGTTGTAGATGTCTCCAACGCCACCCAAAGATCCTGGGGAGTTCCAAATGATTCGGCAAGCATGCATGCGGCTGCCATATTCACGAGCAAGCTGCTGATTATTGGTGTGAATCACAGCAGTATGACCAGCTCCGTGCACAAGCATCTTCTCGCACATTTCAAAGCCTTGTTCCTTGTTATCTGCGCGCAGTAAAGCGTGAACAGGAGCCAACTTTTCCATTGTTAGAGGCTCCATCTCGCCAACTTCTTTGCACTCAGCAATAAGAATCACAGCATCTTCTGGAATCTCAAATCCAGCCTGTTGAGCAATAAATTGAGGAGACTTTCCAGGAACAACAGAATTAAGCTTTGGAGTTTGGCCACTATAAGACGTGCAACCAAACATGTACTTCTCGAGCTTTGCTTTTTCTTCTTCGTTTACAAAGTAAGCTTTACGGCGCTTTAATTCGAGCTTCAAAGGATCATACACGTCTTTATGTGCAATAATCGCCTGCTCTGTTGCACAAATCATGCCGTAGTCAAAATGCTTTGAAAGCACTAAATCGTTTGCAGCGCGCTCAACATCTACGTCTGCATCAACATATGCTGGAGCGTTTCCTGCACCAACGCCCAATGCTGGCTTACCCGAAGAATAAGCAGCTTTAACCATTCCAGGACCACCCGTTGCAAGAATTGTTGCAACATCTGGGTGCTTCATTAAAGCTCCCGTAGCTTCGATTGATGGATGCTCAATCCACTGAATGCAATTTTCTGGCGCTCCTGCTTCTATTGCAGCATCGCGCACAATTCTTGCCGCCTCCGCAGAGCACTTTTGGGCAAATGGGTGGAAGCCAAAAATAATTGGGCAACGAGTTTTCAGTGCGATTAGCGACTTAAAAATGGCTGTAGACGTTGGATTTGTGACTGGTGTAACACCTGCTACAATGCCAACTGGCTCAGCGATTTCGTCGATTCCAAGAACGTCGTCTTCTCTAATAATGCCTACTGTGCGCTGGCCTGCAAGATAATGCGTAATATGTTCGCACGCAAAGATGTTTTTTGTAGCTTTATCTTCGACTAATCCTCTGCCTGTTTCTTCAACAGCCATTTTTGCTAAGACTAAATGCTTGTTTAGAGCTGCAATCGATGCTTTTGCTACGATTCGGTCTACTTGAGTTTGATTTAACTTTTCAAATTCATCTAAAGCGACTTTTGCTTTTTTAGCTAACTCGTCAACTTCTTGCTTTGCAACTAATGCCGCTTGCTCTTTTTCATCGAGCACATTTTCTTGCGCTGTTTCTTGCGCTTGCGCCATTTGGTCCTCCTTGATCTTTAGATTCCTTACGTACTTCTACGCTTTTGGCACATCAACATTTACATGCATAATCTTCTATGAAAGACGCATCATAATGCTGGTATGTGATACATTTCACAATTTACTTGGATTACTGTACTATTTTGAGTTTGCAGCGAGTTGCGCTATTTATGAGCGAGGTTTATCCCCTAATGTTCGTTATTTGTTCTTATTTGTAATGATTTATGTGCGATTTGCTGAAAAATTTTCTAGAATGTTAGATTTAGATGTTACTTACAAACGATTAATAACATTTAACTTAATTCTCGATTACACATGAACAAAAAATGGCTCCCAGCATAAGCCGGGAGCCATTGAAGTTGTAATTCTTCGCAGCTTAACGCTTCGAGAACTGAGGTGCACGACGTGCCTTGTGCAAACCAGCCTTCTTGCGTTCCACAACGCGAGCGTCGCGGGTCAAGAAGCCAGCCTTCTTCAAGGAAGCACGGTTTGCATCGCGGTCAATAGCGTTCAAAGCGCGGGCAACGCCCAAGCGAATTGCGCCAGCCTGACCAGTGGTGCCGCCGCCGTCTACCAAAACGACAACGTCGAACTTACCTTCAAGCTTTAGAAGCACGATTGGGGAATTAACTTCACGCTGCAATAAGCGAGATGGGAAGTATTCCTCAAGAGTGCGGCCATTAATAGTCCACTTACCAGAACCTGGAACCAAGCGAACGCGAGCAACGGCTTCCTTACGACGACCAGTGCCATAGCCTGGAGCGATAGCGGAAGTACCAGTGCCTGCACCAGCGTTGGTTTCGGTGGTGTAGCTAGTCAGTTCTTCTTCGTTCTCAAGAACCGCGGAGTTGTTGTTATCTACCATAATCATATTCTCCTTACGATTCACTTAGCCTGCTGGCTAACCTGAGAGATCTCGAAGACCTGTGGCTTTTGCGAAATATGAGGATGCTCAGCGCCAGTGAACACACGAAGGCGATCAAGCTGAACCTTAGCAAGACGATTCTTTGGAAGCATTCCCCTAACAGCGGAAACAATGATGCGCTTTGGATTCTTCTCCAAAAGCTCAGCATAGCTATCGCGGCGAAGTCCGCCTGGACGGCCAGAGTGGGAATACAATTCCTTGCTCAACTTATTGCCAGTCAAAGCAATCTTATCTGCGTTAATAATAATAACGTGATTGCCAGAATCGGCGTGAGGAGCATACGTTGGCTTATTCTTGCCACGAAGCAAAATAGCTACCTGGGAAGCCAAGCGACCAAGCACCACATCAGTGGCGTCGATAATGTACCAGTCATGAGTTAAATCTGCTGGTTTCGGTGTGAAAGTCTTCACAATCGTACCTTTTCTCTATTGTGTTTCGAGCTTTATATCTTCTTGGTTTATAGAAGATACTCTACTCATAATCCGTGGGCTCCCTGAAAGTCCTCGATGGCGAGTGGGAAAAGCGCTTTGAAGGACCCCTTAGGGAAACACAACAATCTGCAAGTATATCGCCACATGACGACTATTTGCAAACTTCTATTTTACATACAACGCGGACTACAACGCATACTACAACGTTATGCAAATGCGGACTACAACGCTCGCAAGTCAAAAACAAACGCTGCAGCCCGCAATTAATCACGCATATACCTCTATTTATTCATGATTTGCGCTAAAGACTTAACTCTAGGCAAGTCAAACAAATCATCCAAAAGAACGGGATTGCAATCGGCATCTGCCAAAGGAATACGCCAATTTGGATATTCGTCGTTAGTTCCAGGCTGATTTTGTGCTCTACGCTCGCCAGTGGCGTCAACAATCGACGCAGCAAGCAACTTAGAAGGCGCAGCTTTAAGCGCTTTATACAACGCTTCTACAATCTCTTGCTCATGCTGCGACTCGTCTTCTAGCGCACTTTCGCTTAAGAATCCGCCAGAAACAAGCATCTTAAGCATTGCATTATGCTCTTTAACAGCATCAGCGCGGAACTCTTCTACGGAGCCCGAAAGAAGATTCAAACGCTCGCGAATATTAACGTGCTCGTAGTTTAAGTATCCTGCAGCAGGTGGCAAATCGTGAGTATTTACAGAAGCAAGCGTCATTTCGCGCCACTTCTTAGGCTCGCGGAATGCGCCATCCCTCTGTTCAAACCACTCAACCGTGCATCCAAGAACCTTATTCTTAGCCAAAACTTCTAGAGCTTCAGCTGGCACAACGCCAAGGTCTTCTCCAACTACAACGCCATTTGCGCGCGTGGCTTCAATCGCAAGAATGCCAAGCATAACGTTTGCATCGTAGTAAACGTAAGCTCCGTCTCCTGGAGTAGATCCTTCTGGAATCCACCAAAGGCGGAAAAGCCCAAGAATATGGTCAATTCGCACAGCTCCAGCGGAAGCAAACATGCCATGAACCATATCTCTGTATGTCTTAAAACCTGTGCGCTCAAGCTCAAATGAATTAAGCGGAGGCTGAGACCAGTTTTGACCTTGCTGATTGAAATAATCAGGAGGCGCACCAACGCAAGCGCCATTGGCGAATCGCTCTGGATTCCACCAAACTTCGGAGCCTGCAGGATGCACGCCAACAGCCATATCCGACATAATTCCAATGCGCATTCCTGCTTTTTTAGCTGCCATTTGCGCGTCGTGCAACTGGCCGAACGCAACCCACTCAAGCCAACGATAAAACTCTAGCGTGTCTGGGAATTGCTTTGCTAAAGCGCTAATCTCATCGGAATCTTTAGTAAGATGCTTCTCCCAGCAGTCATCGCCATTAGGCGCACCCCACTTGTCGTAGCAAAGGCACCAAGTTGCGTAGGATTCAAGCGTGTCTCCCATATCTTTCTTAAATGCTTCAAACTTTTGCGCGCGCTTATCTGACATGCCCGACTTAAAAATAATCCACAAAGCGTGCATTTTTACGCGCCACATTGCGTCTCGATCAATAATTTGCACATCATTATTAAGCGGCTCTACTTGATTATGCAAATCGTCAACGCTTTTGCGATCTTGCTCGCTAAGAAGATTATATTCTGGAATGCTTTCTGGGCGAATATAAGTGACGTTTACCATAGACCTAGCAACAGGCAAATATGGCGAAGGCGTTAACGGAGCAACTGGCTCTCCAGCATGAAGCGGATTTATAAGAACAAAGTCCGCTCCCGACTTTTCTTTAGCTTTAACAAGCAAATCCGCCAGATCTGCATAATCGCCAACTCCCCAAGACTTAGAGGAGCGGATTGAATAAAGCTGAGCCATCCAACCCCAAATTTGCTTGCCATCTTTTTCTAGTTTCTCAATAGTATCAATGCTTTCTGGCGCGCTAATAAGAGTGGCCTCTTCTACGCGGTCGGCAACACTAACGCGCAAAGTATGATAGCCCATTGGAACGTCTGCAGGAATCTTAAGCAAAGACGTTGCTACAAACTTTCCGTCTACGGGAATTGCAACATCGTTTTTAGAAGGAGAAATTTGCAAATCACCCTTGTATTCACTGCCATCTTCCAAAATAAGTGTTGCTGTAGGATACTCCAAAATCCCAGTGTTTACGCTTACTTCGCTTTCTTTACCAACAGTGTGCAAAACTGTTGGAGCAACTAAGCGAGTGTGACGCTCATTAAGGATTTTTTGAGTTGCTTCTTCGATTTGTTTATCGTTTTGAGCTTCTACGCATAGTGATTGCAATACTTTTACAAGCACGCTATCGGCGATTTGATGCTCTACGCCATCCGATCCAACGAATTTGGAACGAACGCCCATTAGTTCAGCCAATCGCCTTAACGGACTTGTTGGCTGCACTGTTTCTTCATTTTTAGTGTTCATATTTTCCATCGAGTCTATTTGTGGGGTTTTAATGCAAACGTATGCAATTATTATTCATTTTACTTTTATACTCAAGACTTATTTTTATATTTAAGACTTATTTAAGACTTTTGACGCAGCAAGCGAGACATCCGAGTCCTTGTCTTTAGACAAAGCAATCAAAGTTGGCTGCGACACACCAGGATTAAGAGCCACTGCTCTTCTTACCATTGCAGAGAGCACAGGAGAATCGTCACTTTCTTCGCTTGCACCAAGAGAAGCCAAGTAATCCAACGTTTTTGTGCTAACACCATTTGTTTGCGCACCTTCTAATCGCATTTTCCAAGATGTTCGCGGATTGCACAAAGCGGCATCTCTAACTTCTGCACAAGAATCTTTAGTAAGCCTTCCAACTAGCCAATTCTTAGCATTTTCGTTCTTTGCAACAGCTAAGCGAACATTACTTGATTCGTCTTGAGAAAGCTTAACCAAGATATTCGGGAATGGCATTACTGTTGCTAAGTGAATGCGATCTTCTTCTGGAGTGTTTGAATTGCCTGCTACAGCTTCCAAAAGTGCAGTCGCTCTAGAAAATCCTGCCTGATCCGACCTATCTGGCAACTCTTTTATAGCAAATTCATGCAATTCTTTAGAATCACTGGAATGCCTTAAATGCTCGTAAACAGCGGTTAATGGCTCGTATGAAGCATTGGAATTATTAGATTCATTAGACTCATTAGATAAATCATGGCTTGCACTATTGCCTAAATCTTCGTTTTTCTCAACGCCATTAAGCTTTTGCGCATCATTCATAAGAGACTCACCAACCTTTGCTTAGTCACTTATCTAATCTATCAGCTTTGCAACACAAATCTTAAAACACAAGAGTCACTAAAAATCACACACAACTTACTAAAAAATCACTAAAAATAAAAATCAGCAAATTCTAGTGCAAACACCGCAAAAATCTGGAATTATTACTCCAGAAAACGTATTTTTTACTGCTTCAAGAAATCTATCTGACTCTTTACACGGCACGCATACTTTTAATTCAATAGAAACGCCGTATTCTTCACTTATAACTTCCGCATTGTTTTTTAATAATAAATGCTTAAACATTCTTAAATGCGAGTACTCAACTTTGCAAGAAAAACAATTGCACTCTACAATATCCGCTATTTTACTAGACTTTATAGCACCTGCAGCCGCAGCAGAATACGCTCGTATTAATCCACCAGAGCCAAGCAAAATCCCACCAAAATAACGCGTAACTGTTACAACTGCGTCTACAACATTAGAAAACCTAATAACATCTAAAATTGGTTTGCCTGCAGTTCCAGATGGCTCGCCGTCATCGCTCATACGCTCGCACAATCTGCCATTTTTATCTGCGTAAATCGCAGCGTACGCAACGTGCCTTGCTTTGGGGTGAATCATCCTAATTGACTCTACAAACTCAAGCGCTTCTTCAGCACTAGAAATGTGGCACGCGTCCGAAATAAACTCTGACTTCTTTTCCACAAAAGCAAAGTGCGCAGGATTCTCACATAAATCAGTTACGGTTCGCATATTCTTCATATTCGATATTCAATATTATTCGACATTCGATATTCAATATTCAATATTCAAATCGTTTTCAATTCAAACAGTCTTAAAGCTACAAAAGATTATATGCAACCGCTAGAATTACAAATCACAAATCGCAAGTCACAAATCACAAATCACAAATCACAAATCACAAATCACGACTTATCGTAACGCATTAAGTGATCTACAACGTCTACAAGCTCTGCAACTTTCTTATCTGTAACCTTTTTATTTCCAGCGTCTTGCGCTTCTTCTAATGCCTTTGATATTTCTTGATGAGCAACTATAAGCGCAACTGCCCTAAGAGCTGCCGTAGATGCAGAAAGTTGCATAAGAATGTTGTTGTAGTCTTCCCCTTTTTCAACCATATTTTCAACAGCGTGAACTTGCCCACATACTCTATGCAAGCGAACCAACATCTTTTCTTTATCTATGTTGTAGTCACTCATAAAAAAACCTCATTTGAAAACAGTGCTTTTATATACTATTTACATAATAATTGTGCGTTGTATAGTACGCAAAACTATAAGCGCCAAAAAGCTATGTTTATAGAATAAATTATGCATATTATACAACGCAACTATTCTTATCTGTTTTAAATATATCCCAATTAATATATCTCAACATACATGTTTTACAAATTTATGCACATATGAATCAAATATTTTATGAGAGATTTTATGCAATGTAACTTACGCGTTTTGCCAAAATCACAGATCCTGCAATAAGCAATATAGCCAGAGAGAACATTAATGTTGTTTCAACTTTTACGCCAGTTGTTACTAGATGCCCAACATTAGCACCTAGACGAGCATGGCGTCGTTTTGAATTCTTTGTTCCACTTGCATATTGATTATTTGACTGCGAATTCTGCTCTACATTAGAGTCGCTTACTTGTTGATTACCTCCATACTGAGAATCTCCCTGTTTAGAATCTCCCTGTTTAGAATCTCCCTGCTGAGTAGCACTTTGGTAAGTATCAACCTTCTTAGAATCACCTCTCTGAATAGTACCTGATTTAGTAGCTGTATATTTACCTTCCTTGCTATCTTCCTTACTTGCAATATGCTCAGATTTATGCTGAGAATCCGTCTTAACATTACTTTGATCATCTTTTTTATTGTTTTTTTCATTAATTTTATCGTTATTAGCATTACTCTTAGGATTACTCTTAGGATTACTATCGCCAGTCGCATCTGCATTTTGATGAACTGTATTATTGGTTCCAGCATCTACTTGCGCACCGAGCGTATTATTATTCGCTCCAGCGTTTAAACCAGATTGCGCATTGTTGCCAACTTGCGCTCTGCCAGACTGTGTGCCAGCAACTTCATTCTGCGCACTAGAACCTTGTGTACCACCAGGCTGCTCGCTAGAACCTCCAGGATTATCCTGCTTACCAGGATCTTGCTTACCAGGATCTTGCTTACCAGGATCGTTTTTCCCAGAACTCTGTGTGCTACCAGACTGATTATTATTGCCAGCTTGCACACCAGAACCTTGCGGATTCTGAGGATTCTGCGGATTCTGCGGATTCTGCTTTGAAATAATATTATCTACAACGCCACCACTAGAAGACGTCTTTGGATCAACTTCACTACCCGTAACATTTCCACTACCAGCAGGCTCGCTCTTATCTGGATCTTGTTTACTAGGCTTTTCGCTAGAACCTCCAGGATTATCCTGCTTACCAGGATCTTGCTTACCAGGATCTTCACTAGAACCACCAGGCTTTTGCACACCAGGCTCACTCTTCACAGGATTCGCATTACCAGACTGCTCTTTTCCAGGCTCACCCTTACCAGGCTCACCCTTCGCACCAGCATTCTCCGCCTTATTAACAGTCACAGTAACAGGCTTATTTCTATCAAAGAAGCTTCTACTATCTTCGTTATTAAACGACGTCTTAAACTCTTGCGCTCTAGAAGAACCTGGGAATTCATAAACAAAAACATACATTCCACTTTTAGCCGTATTGCCGTCTAAAAGATCGATCATATATCCAACTTTTTCAAACTTTTCTTTTTTATTCTCAGCACTTCTGTTCTCTTTGTTATCTTCACTGCCCTTGTTATCTTCACTATCGCTATCTTTGCCAGATTCTTTGCCAGCTTCTTTGCCATTAGACTCGTTATGAGTAAGAATTATCTTGCCGTTCCCAAGCGTGTAAGTTCCATTACGCAATGGAACATCCCATGAATCTATTTTCTTATGATTTTCGTCTTCTTTAGGCTCTTCTACAGAGCTGGAAACAAGCTTTACCATATTTTCGTTGCTCATTGAACCATCTTTGTTTCCAACCCACCAAAGACGAATGTTCATCTTTGCATCTTTACTAAACCCATAATCGGTATTTCCATCAAATTTTCCGTAGTCTTTTGGAACACCACTAACAACTATCGCATCCGAAACGTCATTTGTATCTTTGTTTTTTAGATTCTTAACATGTTCAATCGATATTTTTGCCTTATGCGAAACTGTTGAATTTACGTTTCCAAATTCTTCAACAAACTTTCCTGGAATAAACTCTCGAACGTCGTCTTTTTGATTTCCGGGATCAATAAACCAAACCCACGTTCCAAATAATCCTGCATCGTCTTTGTTCACTTTATAAACTTTTGCGCTAGCAAGTTCATCTTTAGATAAGTCACCTTTTGCTTCGTGCGCAACCGCCTTAACCTCTTGATTTTCTCCCGAAAAATAAACATCAGCTGCAGCAACTTGACGAATATTCTTATCTTCTCGTAGTTCCTTTATATACTCTTCTACTTTGTCTTTTTTATTTTTGCGTTTTTTCATAATATCGTTATAAGAACCAACAAAGTAGTATCCGCGAGCACGAACGTCTTTACCACTTACCCACTCACCTTCAGTAGGATTCTTTAGCGACGAAGTAACAGTATCTTCTACAGAATCGCCTACTTTCAACTCTTTTACAGTCGACTTAGAAGAAAGCGAGGGCTGGAACTTTCTGTGCGCTCTCTCTGTTAATACATTTGTAAATTCTTTGACTTTTTCATCTTTTGCTACTCGTATTAAAGCTGCTCCATTCCCTATATCTTTTCTTTGCAAATATGGAATGTAGTATTCACCCTTAATTTCTGCTTCACCTTCTCCTGTTGCAACCCAATCAATTCCATACAACGTACTATAAGATCCAATGTGATCTTTAACCTCTTTAACCTGTTTCTTATCTTTTATAAAACGCAACTTATCGCCTACTGCAGTAACTTTAAATTTTGTATTTTCGCTGTCATATGTAACATTTCTTTCATCAACACCCTGTGTATCAATAACTACCCTTCCACTCCTTGCATAGTAGGTAGCATAAGGGTCAAGTATTTTGAATCCCATACCCTTAGGCGTTTTTTGGGTTACTTCGTTCCATAGTTTTTCTGCATCTTCCTTTAAGTTAGACGCACCATCAAATCCCCTACGCTTCGCTTCTTCCCACCCGCGTTTATCTTCATCATAATGTTCATGAATTAAATATGCTGCAGCCTCCATTCGGGATGTAAAATCATTTTCAATAGCAGACTTAGCTATTCTTGCTGTGATTTCATTAATATTGTTAACATCAAGCGGAATATCTCTCCAATCGGAATCAGCTTTTACAGTTGATCCCGTATTAATGCAAAATACGTAATTACCATCATCATCTTTTTTTACAATTTTTCTGCTCGGACTCACTTTTGAACAGGCATCACTATACGTATAGTATTGAGCAAAAATATCCGCAGAAGCAGCATTTATTGCGCCATTACCAACAACAATTGCAATAGTCGCCAGCAACGCTGTCAGTAAAGAGAACATTCGCGTGCGCTTATTGCGTAAAAAGATTGGAATCCCTTTACATCCATGTTTTCCCATATCAACTCCTTAAAACGTTGTTTTCTCTAACGTGACAAACGTTTTTGCTAGCCACGATGAACGAAAAATTCGCTCATGCTCTAACTATGATTTAGGAATTTCAATCTGTAAATAAAAAACTTTCAATGTGGTTAAAGGCTATTTTAGAGGGTAGTTATCCACATTGTTATACACAATTGTGCACAATTACACACAATTACGGCGGCTGCTGGCGATTTGCAACGATTAAGTGGGAATACAGGGAATACAGTGAATCGGATTATGGGTTATAGGCCAAAAATCAAAACAAAAAGCTCTAAACCGCTGATTTTTCAACGATTTAGAGCTAAACCGCGGAGTCAGAGAGATTCGAACTCTCGAGCCGCTTACGCGACTAACACCTTAGCAGGGTGCCCCTATCGGCCACTCAGGCATGACTCCACTTTGTAACTATTCAAGATAGCAACAGGTTCAAACTATATCACCTCTTGAGGACGTGCACAATGCTTAAGCGACACACCAAACGCACAAAAGAAGCTTATATAACGCGCAACAGTATTTATGCGGGATTGTGATCTCCCGAAAATGTAATCACAACAGCCAACATAACTAAAGCCATTCCGCAAACATCAATCAACGTTGGCATTTCACCAAATCCCATGCCAACAAGCGCCGCAATCGCAGGGTAAAGCGCTTGCATAACTGAATATCTTGCCGAAGATACACGCTTTAGCAAAACCTGGTCTAAAAGAGTTGGAATAAAAGACGCGCAAATCGCAATAACAACCATTAATCCAAGAAGTTTCAAAGATCCATAAGGCTGAGCAGCCCAAGTTGCACTCGATTTAGGATGCACAACATGCAAAATTGCAGGGATTCCAAGAACACTCGACTGCAAAAGCCAACCAATTAAAATAGCTATACTAACTCTGTCAATTGCATTAGAACCTCTTGCAAGCATACGCCCAGATACAATGTACATTCCCCACATTGATCCGCCAATAAGAATTGCCACTAATCCAACAAGAAAATGCGGACTTTCGTTAGAATGCATAGACGCGCTTGCAAGAAGCACAATTCCGCAAGCCGCAATAACAATACCAACGCGCTCACGCCATGTTTTACCAGTTATAACAGCAACCATTAAAGGCCCTACAAACTCAATAGTTACAGCCACCCCCACAGCCATGCAACTAATAGCTAAATAAAACATTGTGTTCATAAGAACAACAGAAATGCCTACAGCAACAACAATTGCCCATTCTTTTAACGTTTTAGGAAGAGAGTTGCGAGCGCGCTTTTTACGCGAAAAAGGTCTTCTCCAAGCAAGCAAAAACAAAGACATAAACCCAACGCGATACCACACAGAATATAGCGGATCGAGCTGGCTAAACGCGACTTTTGCTATAGACGTTGCTAGATAGACCGTTGCAGCTTCTGCAACAACGATTAGCAAAACAGGCATGCGATTTAGCGCGTTTACTATGATTTGTTTCATAAAGCATACCCTACACGGCAGTAGTTATATTTGCCAGTAGTTATTTTGCGTATTTTACACTTATTTTTCGTAAACTTATTGCGACACGCTATTGCACAAAATCGAACGTTTGTTCTACTATAAATTCATGAGCACAGCACCGCGAGTTAATGCAGCTAAACGCGATTGGGGGCGCAATGCGTCTGGCTGCACAATACTTCATATCGATATGGATGCATTTTATGCATCACTCGAGGCGGCGCGTAATCCTAGGTTACTTGGCAAACCTGTGATTATTGGTACAGGCTCGCGCTCCGTAGTTTCGGCAGCCAGCTACGAAGCACGTAAGTATGGCGTGAATTCCGCTATGCCTACAGCGCAAGCACGAAGATTGTGCCCTAATGGCATTTTCTTGTCGGTAGATATGCCATATTACGTTTCCATTTCATCTAGGATTTTTAAGGAGGTCTTTTCAAAGATCACAGATAAAGTTGAACAGGTTTCTGTAGACGAGTGTTATATGGACGTTAGCTCAGCGTTATTACGCTGGAAAACGCCCATCGCCATAGGCGAGTGGATAAGAAGCGAAGTCGCGCGCAAGTTTCACATCACTTGCTCTGTGGGGATTGCATCAAATAAGCTGATCGCAAAAATGGCGTCAACGAACGCAAAGCCAAATGGAATGTTGATTATCCCCCAAAATCGCAATGCCGACTTTGTTTCAATAATGCCATTACGAGCAATACCAGGAATTGGACCTGCGCTTGCTAAAAAACTAGCTACGTGGGGAATAAACAGCATTGAGATGCTTAGAGGTGTAGATGAGAAAACTTTGGAACGAGTTGCTGGGTCTAAAGTTCTTGCGCGAATGCTTTATAACACTTCGCGCGGAATTGACACACGGCAAGTAACGCCCCACGTTCCAGAAAAATCCATTGGAACAGAAAGCACTCTTGATAAAGACACCACGGATATTGCAGCAGTGAAAAACCTGATCAGGCACTGCTGCAACGAAGTGGCACAAGAATTACGCAATCGCAACACAATGGCAAAAACAGTAACGTTAAAATTGCGATTCAGCGATTTGCACTATGCAACAAGATGCAAAACATTAAGGAATGTAACCGATTGCGCTACAGAGATTTATAAGCACGCTTGCGATTTACTAGAATCAGTAAATCCAACGGTTCATGACCACAAATTAGGCGGAAGTCATGTTTGTTTACTAAGCTCCGTTAGGCTTGCTGGCATTAGCGTAAGCAATCTTGTAGATAAAAGCAAAGCGCTTGTTCAGCCTACGATTAGCGACATCTTAGAAGAGAACGAAAGAGAAAACACCATAAGTGGTATGCGTAAAAATTCAACAGAAATTGCGCAAAACGCAATAAAAAATACGCATGCAAGAATAAGTCACGCAGAACACGTATTAGATGCAGTAAGAAAAAAGTATGGTAAAGATGCTGCTCAAATGGGCATTTAAGCATCTTTTTTAGGAAGAGCAGCTACGCGATCTTCATCCCAGCCAGATGGGCCAGCTTCTTGCGCTCCGCCTAAATCGCCAAGTTTGTTAAAGTATTCCACAGCAGCGTCTTTATACCATTCCCACTCTTCTGGAACATCGTCTTCGTAAAAGATGGCTTCTACTGGGCATGCAGGCTCGCATGCACCGCAATCAACGCATTCGTTAGGGTTTATGTAAAGCGTACGATCGCCTTCGTAAATGCAATCAACAGGGCACTCGTCAACACACGCTTTATCTTTAACGTCAACGCACGGTTCTGCAATAACGTAAGGCATAACAAACGCCCCCTTTCACACTCAAAAATAAACTAACTCTTCCATTATAGTTCACATTACGAGTGCAAAACGCGTTGAGTCGGCATACGTAATCGCATACCGACTCAACGCAATTAAATCAACATCTCAAAAAATCAACGTCTAAAAGCAAAAGCCTATTGAGCATCCTCTTGAGCAGACCCAACAGCCACCTCTTGAGCCACCTCTTGAGCCACCTCTTGAGCCACCTCTTGAGCTGCCTCAGCTCGCGCTTGATCTTCCGACTCGCCTTCCGCAACTTTTTCTGCAGCAGCAGCATCTTGCGCAAACAAGGTTTCTACTGGAACACCAAGCTTCTTAGCTTTACGAAGTTGCCTTCCAAGCAAAGAATTGCGGTAAGAATAGCCAAAGTACACAATAAAACCGATTGCAAGCCAGATTGCAAAACGAATCCATGTAAGCACAGAAAGGTTTAGCATAAGCCAGAACGTAGAAAGCGCGGCGAAAATAGGTAGAACTGGATTCCATGGAACCATAAATGATCGATGCAAATCAGGTCTACGCATACGCATAATAGGAACGCCTGCCGAAACAAGCAAGAACGCAGAAAGCGTACCAATATTCACCATATCGGAAAGAATTCCAATATCTAATGTAGAAGCGATTATAGCAACTACAACGCCAGAAACAATCTGAATACGTGCAGGGATTCCGCGCTTGCTAACCTTAGAGAAGCTGCGTGGAAGCAAACCATCTCGGCTAACAGCAAACACAATACGCGTAAGGCCCAAAAGAAGAACCATAACAACAGTTGTTAAGCCGATTACAATGCCAAGAGAAATAATCTTAGCAGCCCAAGTTGCACCTACAAGCTCAAAGCTAGTAGAAAGCGAAGGAGCCTCTTGCTTAGCCAAATCCTTGTAAGAGACCATACCAGTTGTAACAACAGCAACAAGAATGTAAAGAACAGTCACAATCAAAAGACCAAGACCAATGCCCCTAGGAATGTTCTTGTGTGGGTCTTTAGTTTCTTCTGCCGTAGTTGCAACAACGTCGAATCCAATGAATGCAAAGAATACAAGTGCTGCGCCAGAAAGAATACCCGTAATGCCGTAAACAGCTGGCTGCATGCCAGTAATCCACTGCCAGAGCGGCTGGCTCATAGTGCCAGAAACGTGAATACCCTTAACGCTAGCAACGTCTGTTGCAGGTGGAACAAATGGAGTGAAGTTAGAAGCCTTAATGTAGAAGAATCCAACAACAACAACAAACAAAACAATACCAATCTTAAGAATTGTTAAAGCACCGTCAAAACGAGCAGAAAGTTTTGTTCCAACAACAAGCATAATCGTAAAGAACGCAACAATAACTACTGGAGCAAGATCAAAAGTAAAATTACCAAGCTTTACCGAAGTAGATACGTTAAGGCCAAACAAGTGCATTAAATCGTTAAGATAAACGCCCCAATATTTAGCTATAACGGATCCTGCCATAAGCATTTCCAGAATCATATCCCAGCCAATAATCCAAGCAATAAGCTCGCCTACTGTGGTATATGTAAACGTGTATGCAGAACCTGCAACAGGAATCATCGAAGCAAACTCCGCGTAGCACATTGCAGCCGTTCCGCAAACGATTCCAGCAATAATAAAGCTAATAATCACTGCAGGACCTGCATGGAATGCTGCTGCTTGAGCGCCAACGGAGAAGATTCCAGCGCCAACAGCAACAGCTACGCCCATAACTGCCAAATCCCAAGCATTTAATGTACGCTTAAGATGGCGATCACCATCCATTGTTTCTGCAATAGTCTGTTCAACAGACTTTTTTCTCCATATTTGCATAATCCAACCTTCTCTAAAACTACGTCTAAAACATTCCATATAAGGGTATATATGTTATAAATCGCAAAAAATACGGTTCAACTCGCATTAAGAGTCATCAAACAATAATTTTTACGATATTAAAAGAGCATAGTACTTTGTCTAGCGGAAAATCACAACACAAATCGCAATTTATTATGTTAAATTATGCTAAATTTGTGTTAACAATTGTCTTAACAATCCGCACTAACGCCGATTAAAACAGGTTCTGGAACAAGTTTTACACCAAACGAATCGTAAACACCATCTATGATTTTGCGCGCCAAATCAACAATATCCTTGCATTTTGCACAACTGCGATTAGTCAACGCCAAAGTGTGCAGAGAAGATAATCCAGCTTTACTTTTTTCGCCATCGCTTTGAGCAAGTCTAAATCCCTTGTGGAATCCAGCATGGTCAATAAGCCAAGCTGCAGAAGTCTTAACTCCTTTAGATCCATCTGGCAAAGTGGCGTCAAATCGCGGAGCATCTTCTGGGAGCAAATCTGCTTGAGATTTAGTCAAAATCGGATTCATAAAGAAGCTTCCGCAACTATGGCGGTCCGCATACTTGGAATCGCCCTCTTGCAAATCACCACAAACATAGTCTTCATTTTGAAGCCTAATAGAAGACTCAACACCGTTTTCGCTTTTTGCGTAGCACATCCACTTATTTGCGTAGCGCATAGCATCTTCGAGCATGCCCTTAGATGCTCTAACGCGCAAAACTTCGCGACGAATCTTAGACGTTTCCATCCTATCTCCAACTTGTACGCCAAGCGCGTGAGCAAGCTGCGAATGAGCCACAACACCTGTTTTTGAATGCTTTAAGCAAAAAGTAACAGATAAAACAACGTATCTAGGCGTTGGGAAGAAGCAATCAGCAGCAACACCAGGAGCCTTATACATGCTTTGCTTAAGAACAGACGTGCGATAGCCAAATTTAAGATCCGCAAGATTCATATAAAAAGTGGTTTTGTCTTTACGATCCCAAACTTCTACAGAATCAACACTTTGTGATACTTCCGCACCGTATGCGCCAATGTTTTGTACCACAGACGCACCAACAGTTCCAGGAATCCCAGATAACGCTTCTACGCCTTGCAATCCAAGCTCAATAGTGTGAGACACAAAATCATCCCAATTGCAGCCAGCCTCTGCACTAACGTGAACCAAAAAATCTCCGCTAGTTTTATCAACGCCGTCTATGCCAGGAGCTGCCTCATCTAAAACGCAAATCTCACGACGAGCATCACGCACAACAACTCCGTTAAACGGTTCGTCGCTTACAAGCATGTTAGACCCGCCGCCAATAACACAAAGCGGCAATCCAGCGCAATCTGCGTCTTCTACAGCTTCAATAACAGCCACTCTGCTAGTAGGCTCTACAAAACGAGCAATAGAGCCTCCAACGCCGATTGTTGTAAGATTTGCAAAAGTTGGATTATCAGATTCCAATAAGGATGATTGCATACTCATACGACTAATCCTAACAGCAATAAATAACAAAAAACCCCGCAAAACGCGGGGTAATAAAGCTATAAAACTTCGCCGAAGTTCACGCTTTTAGCGAGTCTCGCGATGGAGAGTGTGCTTGCCGCAGCGTGGGCAGAACTTGCTCAACTCAAGGCGATCAGGCGTATTACGACGATTCTTCGTCGTGATGTAATTACGCTCCTTGCACTCCGTGCATGCAAGCGTAATGCCTGGACGGATGTCTGCGCTCTTACTTGCCATTTTGTTCACCTCTAGAATATTGTATGTTGACCAACTCCTGCTGGCCATTGTAGCGAGGAAGAGACTCGAACTCTTGACCTTACGATTATGAGTCGTACGCTCTAGCCAGCTGAGCTACCCCGCCAGAGAGCCTCGAGTGAGAATCGGACTCACGACCTCTTCCTTACCAAGGAAGTGCTCTACCACTGAGCTATCGAGGCGTGGCGGGTAGTGGATTTGAACCACTGAAGCACGAAGCAACTGATTTACAGTCAGTCCCATTTGGCCGCTCTGGTAACCCGCCAACGTAACCGCGCGGAGAAGAACATCTCCAAACGGCAACTTTGTTATTTTGCCACGAACGCGCGACTAATGCAAGTTCAAGACACGCCGAAAGCAAAAATCACATCTAAATGCATCTAAAAAATGCGATTATTTATATGCTATTTATCCGCTATTTATATGCCTTTAAGCGATTATTAAGCAATTATTTAAGCGAAAAACCATCTTTCTTTAAAGACTCACACACTTTAAGTACGCGATTATTTGCCTCAGTCTCCGCAATCGTAATGCGAATACCTTCTCCAGCAAACGCGCGCACAGAAAGACCTGCATCAACAAAACGTTGATTAGCTCGCTCTGTATCTTCACCAAACGGCATCCAGAAGAAGTTTGCGTATGGCTCGGCAACATTCCACCCTTGCTCACGCAAACCGCTTACAACGCGCGCACGCTCCTTAACAAGCGCATCTACGCGATTTCGCATTTCTACAAGCGCTTCATTCTCCAAAGACGCAAGAGCTGCAACTTGTGCAATTTGGCTTACACCAAACGGAACAGCTACTTTTCGCATGCCTTCTACAACATCTGCTGCAGCAATAGCGTATCCAATACGCAAACCAGCCAATCCGTAGGCTTTAGAGAATGTTTGAGCAACAACAACGTTTGGATATTCGCGGTAAAGTTGCATGCCATCTGCCGTTCCCTTTGCGTTGTTAAATTGCACGTAAGCTTCGTCAATAAGCACTAAAACGTTGCTTGGAACAGCATCCAGCACTCGTCTAGCTTCCTCGTCTGAAAGCGATGCAGACGTTGGATTGTTTGGATTGTTCAAAATAACAAGACGAGTGCGCTCATTAATCGCATCAATCATTGCGTCCACATCGTGCGACCCATCTGCACGATTAGGGATTTTAACGCTTGTAGCGCCAGCACCCGTAACAATAATCGGGTACGCTTCAAAGCTTCTCCACGGGTATATGACTTCGTCTCCAGGGCCTGCAACAAGATTTACAAGTTGCGTAATAACCTCTGTAGAGCCGCATCCAAGAACAACCTCTTCTGGAGTAACGTTAAACTTTTTAGCTAACTCTTCTACGACTTCTGTTCCGCGCATGTTTGGATAACGATTAATAACACCAAGCGCACGGCTAGAAATGGTGCTTTTCACACTTTCTAACGGCTCAAATGGGTTTTCGTTGCTAGAAATCTTATATGCGCGAATACCGTCTAATGATGGCGCTGGCTTACCTTGCTTGTAATTTGGCAAAGTATCTAAAATACTGCGATGTTTGTAATCCATGATTTTATAATAGTCGCGTCTTAAACAAATTAAGAAAAATTAGACAAAATAAGTAAATTAAACAAAACTATACAAATTAAACCAAGCTATACAAATTAAACAAAAACGCTGAAAACAGCGATAAGTCGCCATTTTCAGCGCTAAATAGCTTTATATAAATAGCTTTAATACTACTTGACTAATACAAGTGATTAACCAAAATCAGCCAAGGATTGCAAGAACGTCACGAGACGAAACGATTAAGTAATCTTCGCCTTCGTAATGAACTTCTGTGCCACCATACTTGGAGTAAAGAATCTTGTCTCCAGGCTTAACATCCATAGGAATGCGCTCGCCCTTATCGTCTCTGCGGCCTGGGCCAACAGCCAAAACCTCTCCCTGCTGTGGCTTTTCCTTAGCATTATCTGGAATGTACAAGCCAGAAGCAGTTTGAGTTTCTGCTTGAGCTTGCTTAACAATAATCTTATCTTCCAAAGGTGTGAGCTTAATCGACACTTCGGTACCTCTTTCTAGAGAAATGTAACCTTTGCGCGAATAATGTTGACGAGGCTGACGATCACGTCAAAACTATCGAGCACTGAACCTTATAATAGCGCGTTTTTAGCACTCTACCAACTAGAGTGCTAAAATTTTAGAAAATTTTTACAAACTTTAAGCAGCGCGGCGAGCCAAAACATCCCTTAAATCGGCTTTACCAAGCGAATCTTCCGTGCTAACTGGAGGTTCTACAGTAACTTCGGTTGAATCGCTCGCGGAGTTTGGATTGCTTGAATCGAAAGCCGCCGCCAATTCGTTTGAATCGCCTGCTGCAATCGCTTTAGTAACTTGCTTTGTAGACTTTATTTCTAAGCTTTGCGGATCATTGGCGTTTATTTTGCAATCGCTGGAATCATCGCCAAACGAGAACGATATAAGATCTTGGTTAGAGTTGGAGATATCGACTTGCGAGCGCGCATCATTAGCAGCGGAAAAATCGCCAGCAACCGCGCTTTTTGCCGCCTCTTGCCTATTTGCTCCTGCTAAAGCCATGCTTATATCTCGTTGTTGCATAACTGAAGTCTCTGTGTTGTCTGGATTGCTGGAATTGTCTGAATTCTCAACATGCTCAACAACTGAGTTTACGGCAGCGTCAAAAATTGGCTCCACAACAGAATCATTAAAAGCTGCAGAACGCTTGTTATACAAAGCAACTTTTGCTTCCCACTTACGCGCTTGCTTAGCAGCCATAGAACCAAAGTAGAGAATAGTGCAAACAGCAGCAAGAGGAAGGATTGCAAACCACGCACTATAAAGGCCAGAAAGACCAGCAACAAACACAACAAGAGTTAAAAACGTTAGAGAAAGCACCAACGCACGGCGACGGCGGATTGCTGCACGGCGAAGCGCGCGAATACGAGCAACATGTTCAGGCGTAAAAACACCATTAAACTGCTTAGCGCACTTATGTTTATTAGCATTCACGCCATTGCGACTGGACTTGCCATTATTAGGCTTTGTATTCGCTTGCATCTTCGACGGCTGCATGCCAACCCCTTTCGCCATCGTGCCGCTACACGCGTGGAAAAGCGAATCACTGCTATAATCCACAATGTGCAACGAAGGTGAATACCTATCTTCGCTGTGTTCCAGCATTGACTTCATGCTGTTTTCAGTGCGTTTAGGCAACCAACCAAACATTAGGGTTACGATGATGATCAATACTGTTAACGCGCTCACCGATTCATAACCCATACGTACAAATATAAAGTGCATTAAGGATGTAAAGGCTAAAAATAAGTCGGCGTGTCGGATTTTTTGCGATTGTTTCGCAAAATTTTACAAACGAAAAAGCGTTTACGATTAGCGATTAACAGCTTTAACGAGGCGATATTATGAGCTAGGATATGTGATGGAATTATAGATTGGAGGAACCGTTGCCTACTTATCATTACCGTTGCAAGCAATGCGGATATGATTTTTCACAACATCAATCGTTTGAAGATGAGCCAATTACCGTGTGCCCAAAGTGCGGAAAGCAAGAAGTTCGTAAGGTTTTTAGCGCGCCGCCAATCAACTTTAAGGGTAGCGGATTTTATCGCACCGATAAGTAACGTGCAAATAACCCATTAAAATTTGTGCATATGTGCATAAGTGAAAAAATATGACGCTACTTATGTGTGCATGTGAATAAATTGAAACTTTATAACGCCACTTATGTGCTTATGTGCGTAAGTGGCGTTTATTTTGCTACGCATGTGTGCGTATGTTAGTAATCACTTATGTTGATATGTGGATTAACACCAATCAAAAATGGCCATTTATGTGAATATGTGTATAAGTGACTATTAAGATTCATCAAAAATGTTTATATGTGCGTAAAATCCTCATATAAGCTAGCCTTTAACCACATTGCATAAAAAAGCTTGCAAAAGCGCTCCGCGCGATAAATGATGCTTATATGCGTACATCATTTTTACTAAAAACAGTTGGCTACAACACGGAAAATAAGGTGCCAGTAGAGCTTATAAAGCGCAGAAAAAGGGCGCAAACCTTAAACATGCTTTCAATATTTTTTATAAGTGTTGCAACATTGTTTTCAATACACCTTATTTCAACGTTTCAAGCTACTCAAAGTGTGCCAGTAGCCGTTAGAAACATAGCAAAAGGCAGCGTAATTAAGCAAAGCGACCTGCATTACGTTAATGTTCCTAAAAGTAGCGTTTTTAACAATATGCTTAACTACACTTCTATAAGCAATTCCACTAAAAACGCGATTATTGCTGCATGCAACATTAAATACGGAATGCCGATTTTTAGCAACCAAGTTACAAAGCAAACAAAAATTCCGCCTGGTTTTACAACTATTTCGGTGAACCTTGCAAGTAGTGGCGCCAGTCTTGCACAAGGAGACGTTATTTCTATAGCGTTTAGCAAAGTTCCAAATAGCTCAAATACAGCCAATCATTCAACAAATCCAGCACAAATAGAAACATCTAGCGACGCCAGTTTTCCCGATAACATTACTTTGCAAGACAAAAACGTTTCGCTTGTTCACAACGTAATCGTTGTTAACGTAAACAATTCTGCGCAAAGCGCACTGCTGGCAATGCCAGCAGAAAACGCGTTGCAAATCATAAACACGCAGGCGATTATTCCAAACCTTGCAGTTATAGCTGTGCAAAACTAGCGAACAATAAAGAAACTTATGCCGCTATGCAAAGTTTATCTGCCGCGCTCGCTAAAAACTGCCCAATGAGGAGGAAGCTCGCCAAGAATACGATTATCGTCGTCTTTTGCGCGCTGCTCAATCGTTTGAGCATCACCTGGCTCTTGTTTTACGCCATCCGCGTCGAAAAGCTCCGAACCTTTACGAACCACGCGCGAATGCCCCCTAGAACACCTGCGATTAGCGTTGTAATCACTCATTGCTGCTCGCCGCTTTTATAAAGCTCGCCAATTCTAGAAACAATTCGCTCAACTTCTTTTTCGGGATTAACGAATGCTCCAACGCTCCAAACATTCATAACCGACCAGCCAAGATACTCCAAATCTTGAGCTAGTACGCGATTGCGCTCACGAGTAGACTCAATGCTCATAAAACGCGCATCGTCTGTTAGAACAGCCAAAGCAAACGGCTTATTTGGCAAGCCAACAACAAGAGGAATGCTATGATCTTCACTAAAACCGTAGTTCACTGCAACATTAAGGCCGCGAGAGCGAATTCGTTCTGCCAGATCAGCAAACAAAACGTTGCTAAAGCCGTTTGCGGAAAAATCGCCAGCAGCTTGCGATTTAGTAGGCTCGACCTCGCTACCCTCGTCTCCAGCATCTCCAGCATCGCTAGAATCGCCAGCAGCCGCTGCATCTACTGCATCTACTGGATTATCGCCCAAAGCCTCTGCCCAAATAAGCAAATCCTTAAGAAGCTTAGGTCCGTCTTGATGCAAACGATCATCTTCCATATCGCTAGACTTAAATGCGCAAACAATGTCCAGATTTCTGCGAGCCAAAGCCAAGGAGTCAAGAAGCATGGACTTTCCGCCTTCTTCTTCCAAAACGCCAAATTGTTGCAAAAGTCTGCCATGAGAAGTTTTTGCATAGCAAAGCGAAAGAATAACATCCGTTGCAGCTGCTCCAACAGCCTCATTTACGCTTACAAGTCGAACATGCCTAAGGAATCTACCCATATTTTCGTCTTTAACAGCCAACGCCTTAAGCTCCGCACCAAGCCTGTTTCTAAACACGCTTGTAAGAGTCACAACTGCAAGCACGTAGCTAGAAGGAACAATGCTAAAAGTCTTAGCGCGCTGCTTAATCAAAGACACAACTTCATCAATCTCGCGCTGGCTGCTTTCAATAAGACCCGTTGCCATAACTGGAACGCCAGCGGCTTCTACTTGATGAAGCTTAACCTTGCCTTGCATTTTTTCTACAGGAACATCGTGTCTAAGCAATCCGTAGCCATGATTTTCAAGGAAATCAGCAAGATACGTGGATCGCCTGGTTGCTCGCGACTTAACGCAAATAGTAGGCAAAACACTAATAAGGTCACTTACGCTTTGCGAGCTAACAGTTTGCTTGTGCGCAATAACAACGGCTTGGCGTGCGCGCGCAAGAATGCTAAGCAGCTCAATGTTGTTAATATGCTCTGCAGAATCAATGATTACAACGTCTACAATCGGCTTAAACTCAGTCATCATAGTTAAAGTAGACGGCATTGCAACCAGAATCGGCTTAGCAGCAAGCAGCAAATCTGGGTAAGAGTTCATCAACTTAGCAAAAGTTACACCCGAACCATTGCTTGCAAGAGCAGTGTGAAGCTGATTTGCCTCTTGAGAACGCGCAAAAAGCAAGTCGCAAAGCTTTTTAAGTGCTTCTTGCTGAACCATTGGTCCTACAGAACGCACATGCTCTGTGTCTACTTGAACAAAACGATCAGAAGCGTCTTGCAACGCGGAACCGTCTTGATTAGATATAATCTCGGAAGAATTAACAATATCTTCAAAAACGGTAGTCCACCAAGCTAGATGAAGCTCGCCATCTAAAGCCTGGCCCGTAACTTTACGCCTACGCAAATCACAAACAAGATCTTCTAAACCAACGCCGCGCAATTCGCTCTCAATAACACACCTACCTGGTAGCGTATCTAAGGATTCGCGACTATCGTGCAAGGCTTGCAAGCGCTCGTCAAGCTTAGTAAACTCAATGTTTTCAAGGTCTGCACCAAGGCGCGTTGTAGAAAGCACAGCGTTAAGCGCTACAAGATTACGGTCTAAAAGCTCCTGCGTACTAACGATTTCGTCTAGCTTAGGAGGCAATACTGGCCAACCGCCATGAGGCACAAAAGTACGCCATTGCGCAGCTTGCGCGGCAACAATCTTTAATGCTTCGTGAAGATCGTCTACCTTTGCGCCAACACGCAAAAGGCTGCGCGCTTCTTTAATATGATGCCTGCGCTCCCAAAAGCCCATTGGCGTGCCTTCGCGCTTGCGAACAGCCTTCGGCTTGCTCGCTTCAATCATTGCGTTAAGATCGCGCTCAAAAATATCTGGCTGGAAAACGTCTAAAACGCGGCGAAGATTCTTTAGAACCGTAACCTGCCTACCCCATTCTCGCGCCGTAGAAGGAATAGGGAAACCGCAATTTTGCACAGTTGACTTAACGTGCTCGCGCGCGGCTGGCAAAAGCTTTGTAAGAACGTCTACAACGCGCTGATACACTGTTACAGCCTCGTTCTCGCTAAACAGCGAAGCACCAAACCACGGCGTATCTTCGGCATTAGTAGTAAATTCGCCAAGAGAATCTGCCTCGTGCAGCTTTTGCGCCCACTCGTCTAAATGACCAGAAAGCGAGCGCGCAGCATCTACACTAAGACGAACATGCGTGCAAGGATGAGTAGGCAGCATGGCGATTCCTGCAAGATTTTGCATCGTCTGATAAGCGGAGACACCCCATCGCTCGTTTACTCCGTGCAAATCTCCCAAGTAGCGGTTTAATCGCGTTTTAACGCCAACAAGCTCGTCGCAAACTTGCTCAAAGCGGCTAGAAGCAACGCTTTGGCGAGACCCAACGGCCGCTATAAGCTGCGCATCAACGTGCTTTGCAAGATGCGAATCCGAAACGTCTAGCGAAAGAGAAGAAATCTCATTTGCGCTAAGAGCGTGGCGGAATCGGCGCTGCTGCTCCATAACGTTTGGAACGTACAAAACGGACTTTCCTGCAAGAACGCAGCGCGAAGAGATCGCAGATGCGATTAAAGCGGAATCACATCCAGCATCTGCGTCTATTGCCAAAGAAGCGCCATTTGCCGCCATTCCTGCAGCGTATCGCACAGCGTTACTAACGTCACCAACTTCGTATTCGTAGTGTGGGTCTGCATCTAGTGGAGAATAGTCGGAAGTAGCTTTTGCGCCCAGCGATTCAACGGCAATATCATCTCCCGCAATCGCATCAATCATTGTATTTCCAACGTTCCCAAGCTTAAGCGCACGTAAAATCTGGCCGCTTTCTGCTAAGAATCTAGATCCCGAGTCCGTAAAACAACCGAGCACAATATCTCGCTCAATGTCGAAATCTGGGAAGACTCTTTGCGCAGCAGCACAAATCGCGTCAAAAACTGCAGATGTTTCTGGTGTGCCGCTCTGGTAGTTTGCACCATCAAAAAGCGCGTCTTCGCTAAGGTGCACGCCTCTTTCTTGCAGCCTAAGAACAAGAGCGTGGTTTAGGCGAACGTTTCCCGAAAAGTAAATCGTTGCAGCCGTCTCGTCTTTTCCAGCTTCTCGCAAAACGCGTACTGGGTATGTTAAAACTGGCACATGATTTCCACTCCAAGACGCAACTCCAACAACAAGCGAAAGCTCCGAAACGCCATTTTCGTGCGCCTTGTTGTCTCTGTCTTCAAAAACTCTGTCTAGCCTTCTACCTGCCGCGCGCAGCATTCCCGAATCGCGGAAAAGCGCTTGAAGAGTGGCCTTCCCACTGGCAAAAAGCTGGGCGATTCCCGAAGGATGCGCGTGAGTCAACTCTAGTTGCGCACAAAGTTTTGTTATGTCTTCTAGCGGAGAAGGAGCAAGCTGCGACTTGTATTTTTCATACCATTTGTTCATGCGCTCGAGTTTCTCGGCGCGCAAAGATTGTGCAGATTGGCGAGGCGCAGCCTGGTCTGGCTTATCTGGTTGATCTGAAAGATTTTGCTGATTTTGCTGGCTTAACTGACTTGCCTGGCCTTGCTGGCTGTGCATAAAGTCATTTTGATTATCGCTCATACTACTCAACTCCCTTATTTACAAGCCGATTGCATTGCGATACGCGCTGTATCCGCTATTTTGCGCCAACGCTTGATCCACGTCTGCGTTCCCCTGCGCCGAAAGCCACGCATACAAATCGTCGTACAAATTTGTGTTCATTGCCAAGAATGGCAGTAACTCTTGGTACTTTGCCATCTCAAATTGCTCGGCAAAATCGTCTGTTTTTTGCGCTTCTTCCGATGTAAATCCTCCAGCAGAAACCACTTCTTTGCGAGCGCTAAATTCGCCATTTGAAACTTTTTCAAACACGGATCCTGGCTCAAAAGCTGGTGTAAATTGCGCGGAATCGCTTGCTATGGCAGCGCTTGCATCACTTACATCGTTTGCATCATTAACGCTATTAACAGCATCTGCAGAATCATTGTATTGCACTTCTTCTTGGGCATAATTTTGAGCAACACCTTGAGCAACACTTTGATCTTGAGCAACATCTTGCATATCTGATTGAACGCTTGCTTGCAAATCCTCTTTATAATCTTCTTTAGAATCCGCTTGAGATTCTACATTCTGACTATTTGTTGCATAGTTGCTATTCGACAAATCACTATTCGACAAATCACTATTCGACAAATCACTATTAGACGAATCGCTAGCAGCATCATTATTAGCAGCATCGTCAAATAAATTGCGCGGTTCCACAGGCGATTCAAACTCATCTCGAACAACAGGCAAAACAACCTGACCTGCAATAACAGGCTTAATTTGCTCTGCAACGCTTTCTGCAACACTTGCAACATCTAGAACGCTTGCAACATCCGCAACACTTGAAGGCTCAACACTTGAAGGCTCAGCAGAAGTTACAGCAGAATTATTATCCGCATTATCATCCGCATCCGCACCAGCATCCGCCGCCGAAGCACTACCAAGATCATCCGCAGCAGCAGCATCATTAAGCCGCTTTTGACTATCCCAAACCAAATCAGGCCGCGAAACCGACTGCGCATGAAACACGCCCGTTGGCTCACCAGCGCGAATGTCAAGAATATCATCTACCGACAAATCCGCCGCATCTGGCTCCTTAATATCATTATCTGGCGCGTAAGAGAACAAATCGCGCACTGGCTGCGCACCCGCATCACTTCCCTGCGGCGCCTTTTCTTCAATGCGCACAAAATCAACTGGAACGTCGCCAAATTGCATGCGAACAATGCTGTCTGGCATGTGAAAATCAACGCCTGGGTCTAGTCGCAGCAAATCGCCGCTTTCGCTAACCAAGTAAGTTCCGTTTGTAGAGTTTAAATCGCGAATCGTAGCCGCGCCGCTTGCATCAACAATAAAAAGCGCGTGCCTTTTAGACATAGAGCGCTTATTGTCTACAACGTCTACGCGCATAAAACCATCTTCACGCAAAGGGCGTATAGGCTTCCTGCCAATTTCTACAGACCGACCCGCACCAACGCGTGCCTGCTCCACTCCACCTACCGTAATCATCCAGCGCTGCAAGGTTTGTTGAACACTCACGGAACCTGCTCCCTTCAAAAAACACACTACACACTATTGTGTCATGCTTTGTGTATATTGCGCTAAACATACGGGTATAATTAGAGTGCAAGTAAAACACGAGTGTATAGATGTATAGGTGGAACATGAAACGCATTAACACGAGCACAAAAGCGGCAAGCAAAATCGCCGCAAACTCGCTAATCGTTTTTACATGCATCTTCCTTGCAACCTGCACAAGTCTTGGTGTAATCTACCGCGCTCAAGGGTGTTTAACAGATTTTAATTGGCTAAATGCGCTGATTTTTGTAATCGCATTTTGCGCATATTACGCAATTTTGAGGGTTCTTATTTATTTTGGCAAAAACGAAGTTATGCCAAAAATCGCAAGATTTATACGCGCAAAAGCATCGCAAGAAAAATCATCACAAGCAGAATTATCGCCAGAAAAATCACAGCCAAAACAATCGAAATCAAAAATCGCAACAACCCTACGCGCCGCATTTTTTAACGCAAAACGCGCCCTAAAGTGGTGTTTTTACCACTCAACCCGCCGCAAGCGAAACATTTTTCTAACGCTGATTATCGGCTGGCTATGGGCGCCAGTAACGCTGCTCGCCGCATACGGAGCCGACATTTGCTCGCAAATCCGCGAATACAGCTGGGCGTGGAATCAAGTTACTGGCTTAAAACAGCCATACATTGGCTTCTTTAGCTTTGTTCCAGCAGACATCTACCCAACAGCACACTATCTTTGGCCTGCAAAACCAACGTATTTAAGCGACCAACACAACATTGTTTTAACGCTCATTTACGGCGCTACAGCCGCAATATCGCGATATTTTACCGAATCGAACGATGCAGGAATCGTGCTGCTTGCCGTTATGCAATTTGTGCTCGCGGCATTTTGTTGCGCTGCAACCGCAAACCGATTCTTAAACACGCCGTGGGCTAAATCTAAAACAGGCGAATCGCAAGCTGGCTACACATCAATCACATCAACACCAATCACAACAACGCCAATCGCCTTGCGCGCAGCCGTAATAATCACATTTTTATTCAGTCCACTTGTAGTATTTTCAACGATTTCGCTTACAAAATCGCCACTGTTCGCGTTTGCGTTTGTGTGGTGGTTTGGAATAATGTACGAGCTTAATTGCCTTGATTTCAAGCAAAAGCCAGCCGCACACACAATCGTCGAATTAATAATCAGCGTGTGCATTATGCTGATTGCTGCAAAATACGCGTGGTACATTCTTGCGATTCAATTTGTGTTGATGATTATATCTAGCAGAAAACGTTGGAAAATATGGGTTTTGTGCATTCTGCTCCCAACAATTCTTATACATGGCGCAATTATGCTTGCCATTTCTAGCGGCGCGATTATAAATGGAGACCCAATCGAAAGCCGCGGAGTGCAACTTCAGCAAATCGCAAGAATCGCAAAGCTAGATCCAAAAAGCATACCGCATGCAGCAAAGCGCGCAATATCGCCAATTTTTAATCTTAGTCAAACTGCAGAAGCGTACACTCCTCAAGACGCGGATCCTGTAAAATCTTCCGGCTTGCAATCTAAAAAAGTGAGCTACCGTTGGCGTTATATTACAAAAGACGACATGAAAAAGTTTAACCACGCATGGTTGCTTATGATTACACACAGCCCGATTGTTGCAACGGATGCGCTGCTAGCAAAGTCGTACGGCTACTTCGACATTCTAGACGTGCCTTATGTTGGCCCAGAATACTACGTAAACACCGAGAATATAAAGAATTCCGAGTGGATTCGCTACTGGCTGCCCGAGTGGCGTGGCGCTGTATCGAGCAGCGCCGAATCGTGGAGTAATACGCCGATTCTTGGGTGGATTATTCACGGAAACTTGTATGTTGTTGCAACGCTGCTAATTGGCGTTGCCGAGATTGCATTGCGCAGGTGGAAAACGCTGGTTTTGCACGCGCCTCTTGCACTTTTGATGGGCGTAATGGTGCTAGCTCCTGCAAACAATTTTGAGCGACACATGCTGCCGATTGCGTTTGTGTTCTTCTTTACGGTTCTAATGTTTATAAGGGATAGCGTTTGCATCTCATGCCGTAATACATGCCGTCAAAGTGATAAAATAAATTGCGATTTAGCGCATGATAATACGCGTGAGGACTCGCACAACAATACACACTACAAGACACACGAGGATTCGCACAAGAATTGAGGGAGTGAATGGACGGAAACGCTGACTTTCTTACAATTCTTACAGGCGTAAAGCCAGATGACGAACGCAGCGAAGCATGCGAATCTGCCGAAGAATCTAGCGCACAAGGCTTTACACCAAGTTCCACACCAAGCTTTACGCCAATGCCATGCGCTCCAAAAAGCGAAGATGCACTCGGAATTTTTGACATTCGAGACGGCAAAATTTTTGACGCGGCAACACGCTTGCGATTGCACGCGCTAATCGGAACGTGCCTTATGAACGGCATTGCAGATAGTCGCGTAAGCGCGCTAATGCACCTCTTGCAATGGCAAGAAAATACGCGATTCGTGGCGATTGCAGGCACGTATAAAACGGAATTGAACTCAAACGACGACAACCCAAATCCAACACCGCAAAACGCAGGCGCGCATGCGGCGCAGAACAACACAGACTCTTTAAGACGCGCAATATGGACGCAACTTGGCGCATGCGGCGCATACGATGCAATAGTTGACAGAGTGCAGCTAGACGCCATTAGCGCGCGTGCAAAAACGTGGAAAATCGGTGGAAAATCGGGGGGAAGCGTCTCGCGCAAAGATGCAGCTCCTTCGCACATAATCATTCTTGCGCTAAGAGAAAACCCAAATCCAACAGCATTAAACAAGATGTGCGAAGTGTTTGCAAAGTCGGGAAAACCCGTTTGCATAAGCGAAGTTGTAGTCGGCGCGCAAAAAATATGCAAAGAAATCACAGCAACTCTAGCAGCGCTTGCCGTTGCGCCGTCTGTAACGCATTTGCCGCAAATAATCCGCTGCGACGACGTTCTTCCAGAGCGCGCACTTATAGGCGACGAAACTGCCGTAGAGACCCTGTACACCAAGGTGTACCAAAGCTTGGCGCCGTACAACCCAGATGACCCGACTTTACAAACAGTAGACGCTTTCTTGCGATTTGGCGGCGCGCTAGATCAAACCTCACACAACCTTAACGTGCATCCAAACACAATACGATACCGCTTGCGCAAAGTTGCGCAAACAACAGGCTGGGACGCCACTGACCCTAGAGAGGCATACGTTTTACAAACTGCGATTACGATTGGGCGAATACGCGATTCTGCGCTCTAAAATAAAAGCGCAAAAAACAAAAAGCGCTAAAAACAATGCATTCTAAAAAGAACACACCATTTTCAGCGCTAAAAAATTACGCAGCTATGCTTAGCTAAAAATCACGCAGCAATGCTTGCAATGTCCACTGGAACACCAGGAGCCATCGTAGAGGTAATCGTTACCTTAGTAATGTAACGACCCTTGATGGTTGTTGGCTTCAAGCGGCGAATCTCATCGGCAACAGCCTTGAAGTTCTCTTCAAGAGCCTTCTCGTCGAAGGAAAGCTTGCCAAAGAGGAAGGAAAGATTGCCCTGGCGATCAACGCGGAACTCAATCTTACCACCCTTAATATCGGCAACAGCCTTTGCAACATCCATTGTAACGGTGCCAGTCTTAGGATTTGGCATCAAGCTACGAGGACCAAGCACACGACCAAGGCGACCAACCTTGCCCATCATGTCTGGGGTTGCAACAACGGCATCGAAGTCAAGGAAGCCACCGGCAACCTTCTCGATAAGCTCGTCATCGCCAACGATGTCTGCGCCAGCTTCTTGAGCCTCAGTAGCCTTTGGGCCACGAGCAAACACCAAAACCTTAGCGGTTTTACCAGTGCCATTAGGCAAGTTTACAACGCCACGAACCAACTGATCTGCCTTGCGAGGATCCACATTAAGGCGCATAACAGCCTCAGCAGACTCGTCGAAAGCGTACTTTGGCATGCTCTTAAGCAAAGCAATAGCCTCAGCTGGGGTATAAAGGTTGTTGCGGTCAATCTTCTCAGCCGCTTCACGATACTTCTTAGAACGCTTCACCATTTTTTCCACTCACTTTCAGTCGGTAACGGTAATACCCATCGAGCGAGCAGTGCCCGCGATAATCTTCATACCAGCTTCAACATCTCGTGCAGAAAGATCTGGCATCTTGATTTCGGCGATTTCGCGCACCTGAGCCTTGGTTACAGAACCAACCTTGTGGGTCAATGGATTCTCGGTGCCCTTAGGAATGCCAGCAGCCTTAAGCAACAAAGCAGCAGCTGGTGGAGTCTTAAGAATAAATGTAAAGGAACGATCTTCGTAAACAGTAATTTCTACTGGAACGATCTGACCCATCTTGTCCTTCGTCTGGTCGTTATAGGCCTTGCAGAAGTCCATGATGTTTACGCCGTGGGAGCCTAATGCAGGACCCAGTGGTGGGGCTGGATTTGCTTTACCAGCCTGAATCTCGAGCTTAATAAGCGCAGAGACTTTCTTTTTTGGAGCCATAATATGGTTCTTCTTTCTTTTGAAGCGGTTCATTCGGCGCCTTAAAACGTTGATATTAAGCCGTTTTAAGGATCCTCCCGCAACTTATATTGCTGTGCTGTGCTAGCGGATTACTCCTCCAGTCACAAGCTTTCCTATTATGCCACTTTGCCGCGACGATTTGGTGACACAAGATGTAGTGTGATTGTACTGAATTTTGGTGTTTTTGTCGTTAGCGCGGTCTAAGCGCGCTAACGTCTTCGCCGCACGTAAAGTCCACTGGACTTTACGTTTGAGCGGCTCAGCGCTCCGAATTGCTTTTTCGCGCTACGCTTTAAGCGAAAAAGCAGGTCGAAGCGAAAAGCGGCAAGGAATCCGTGAAAACCACGAAAACCTTGCCGCATTCAAAACGCATTCGCGACTAGCGCATTAGCAAATCGCTAACTAGTAAATCACTCTAGCAACCAGCCGCTCGCGTTAACAAAAGAGCCTAGAACTACTTAAGTTCAACAGTTGCGCCGGCTTCTTCGAGAGCAGCCTTAGCCTTGTCGGCATCTTCCTTCTTAGCCTTCTCGAGGACTGGCTTTGGAGCATTGTCAACAATGTCCTTAGCTTCCTTCAAGCCGAGGCCAGTCAAAGCCTTAACAGCCTTGATGACGGCAACCTTCTGAGCGCCTGCAGAAGCGAGGACAACGTCAAACTCGTCCTTCTCTTCCTCAGCAGCGCCAGCGGCAGCGGCTGGAGCAGCAGCAACAGCAGCTACAGGAGCAGCAGCCTCAACATCGAACTTCTCTTCAAAGGCCTTGACGAACTCAGAAAGCTCGACGAGGGTCATTTCACCGAAAGCTTCAAGAAGCTCTTCGCTAGTGAGCTTAGCCATAATGGCTTCCTTTCTTACTTGGCCAGACACACCTTGTGCCTTAGAGCCATAACATTTTTATTATTTTTTGGTCTCATGCAGCAAGCTGCAAGGGAATCAAGCGGCCTTTTCCTGCTTCTCGCGCAAAGCGTCGATAGTACGCACTGCCTTGGTTGGCAAAGCGTTGAACAGGTAGGCGGCCTTGGACATGGTGCCCTTGAGCGCGCCAGCCATCTCGGAAAGCAATTCTGGGCGAGACTTGAGGTCTGCCAGCTGCTTGGCGCCTTCGGCATCGTAAACGGTTCCATCTGCGAAACCGCCCTTGATGACGAGGGTCTTATTCTCTTTGGCAAAATCACGCAAGGTCTTAGCAGCCTCAATGAAATCGCCCTTTACAAAGGTGATTGCAGTTGGGCCAGCAAGAAGCTCATCAAGACCTTCAATGCCCGCTTCCTTAGCGGCAATGCGAGCAAGCGTATTCTTAGCCACAGAGTAGGAAGTATCGCGGCCTAGCTTTTCGCGCAGAGAAGAAATCTGCGGAACTGTAAGCCCGCGGTACTCGGTAAGGTAGACAGCGTCGGCGTTACGGAACAAATCCGTAAGCTCTGCAACTACCGCTTCCTTTTCGGGCCTCTTCATGGCGTTCCTTCCTAAATTGGCCGTCGGAATGGAAATAACATATCAAAAAAGCCCTGCGCACGGCAGAGCATCCAAAAAACACATAGTGTTAAAAAGTTTGTGAAAAATCGCAAGTCAATTGCAACAATCACTGCTCAACCTGTGCTGGCATGACACATCATTTTCAGGAATCTTGCGACTCCACCAACGGTCTGTGGTTTACGTTGGGCAAGTTTAATACCTACTTGCGACAATGTCAATATTTTTTCGCAAACTTTATAATTTATTTTTATTTAAGATTACTTAAGAGCGTACTCAACACGCGCGGTTGCTGGCGACTTATCCCAAACTAACGCGGAAAAATCGCAAGCAGCCGTACGCATCAAATACGCTCGTAAAATAATTAATTAAATTAATATCTAACTAATATCTAACTTAACTAATACAAACTAGCAGATTTACAAAACTGCGTTAGCAACAAAGTCAAGAATGAACAAAAGCGAAACAATCCAAAGCATTGGATGAACGTCTTTAGCACGCTTCTTGCAAGTCATAACTAAGCAGTACATGATGAATCCAGCGGCAATGCCGTAAGAAATCGAGTAAGAGAACGCCATAAACACGGCAGCGAAGAACGCAGGAATTGCTTCGGAAATATCGTCCCAAGCAATCTCCTTCAGCGAGCTTGCCATCATGCAGCCTACAACTACAAGCACGCCAGCCGTAGCAGCAGCAGGAACAGCGCTAGCAAATGGCGCAAGAACAATCGAAAGCGCAAAGCACACGGAAACAACTACAGAAGTCAAACCAGTGCGGCCACCAGCACCAATACCAGCAGCAGACTCAACGTAAGTAGTTGTGTTGGAAGTACCGCAAATTGCGCCAACCGAAGTTGCAATCGAATCAGCAAACAGCGCACGATCCATCTTGGAACTAAAGCCAGAGCCGTTTTCCAAAGCCTTCTCATCTGCCTCCGAGAAAATGCCAGTTCTGCGGCCAGTGCCAATAAACGTGCCAAGAGTGTCGAAAGTATCCGACATAGAGAAGGCAAAAATAGTTACCAAAACAAGCGGAATGCGTGCTGGATTAGAGAAGAGAGCAGGGAAACCTTGCGGACCGAAAATAGCACCAAAAGTGGTTGGAAGCTGAGCAAAAGCATCCGTAACAGAAACGGCGTTATTTAGCGAAGTCAAGCCAAGCGGAATACCAATCAAAGAGGTTGCAATAATCGTAATAAGCAAGCTTGCGCGAACCTTAAGAACAGTAAGAACAATAGCCAAAACAAGTCCAATAAGGAATAGCCACAAAATAGGATTATTAATAACAGCAAGGCCTGGAATAGCAGCGGTTGGCTTGCTCTTAGCGGCAGCTGCAGGATCTTTAGAAGTAAAGGTGATTAAGCCAACGCTCATAATGCCAACGTATGCAACGAATAAACCAATGCCACCGCCAATCGCTTGTTGTAGCGAAGTTGGGATGGCACGAATAATCATCTTACGAATCTTAGTAACGGTAATAATAATGTTAATTAAACCGCACAAGAACACCATGCACATGGCTTCTTGCCACGTAAAATGAAGGCCAAAACACACTGTGTATGTGAAGAATGCGTTAAGACCCATGCCAGCAGCTTGAGCGTAAGGCACATTGGCAAACAAGCCCATAACAAGTGTGCCAATAATTGCTGCGATGATTGTAGCGAGGAAAACGCCACCCTTAGGCATGCCAGTTTGGCTTAAAATCATTGGGTTTACGACGATAATATACGACATTGCAAAGAATGTAGTGAGACCTGCAGTGATCTCCGTTGATACATTCGTGCCGTTTTCTTTGAGATGGAAGAACTTTTCCATAAACTCTCTGTTCCTTGGTTTTACAGCGCAAAAGACCATGAAAAGCGTGGCGATAGCACTTGAGCAATCGCGGACGCAATTACATTTGGGCATTCACGCAGAGGTTACTGCGACTCGCTCGGCGCGCAAAGCACAAGCCGAACAAACACTCTAGAAAGCTAGCGAGAATTAGAAACGACTCATAGAACTTTGAACAACCGAACAGGTTCGACCTTACGCGCACGTGCTGACCAGAGAAAAATCGCGCAAAAATTATGCAAAAATCGCGCAAAAATCACCCAGAAACCGCGGCAAAAATCACCCAAAGCGGCCAGAAATATAGCGTTCCGCCTCCGCATTGCGCGGATTGTTAAACATAGTGGTAGTATCTGCAAAATACTCAAGATGACCTGGTTTTCCAACAGCCTTAAGGTTAAAGAACGCAGTGTAATCGGCCACGCGCGCCGCCTGTTGCATGTTGTGCGTTACAATCACAATCGTGTAATCGCGCTTAAGCTCGTTAATCAAATCTTCTACAGCAAGAGTAGAAATTGGGTCAAGCGCAGAGCAAGGCTCATCCATAAGCAACACTTGCGGATGCACAGCTACAGCTCGCGCAATACAAAGCCGTTGCTGCTGGCCGCCAGAAAGCCCGATTCCTGGCTTATCGAGTCTATCTTTAACTTCGTTCCACAAATTCGCGCCACGCAAAGCCCACTCAACTAGGTCATCGGCGTCTTGCTTTGAAATATGGCGATTATTTAAGCGAACTCCTGCAAGAACGTTTTCTCGAATAGACATTGTTGGGAAAGGATTTGGGCGCTGAAACACCATTCCAACATCTCGGCGAACGGCCACAGGGTCCACATCTTTGCCATACAAATCGCGGCCTTCAAGCAACACTTGACCTTCCACGCGAGCGCCTGGAGTAATCTCGTGCATGCGGTCTAAAGTGCGCAAAACCGTTGATTTTCCACATCCCGAAGGCCCAATAAAAGCTGTAACCTTGTTTGGCTCAATGCTTATGTTAACGTCTTCTACTGCTAGAAAATCACCGTAGTAAATGTTCAAATGCTTAACATCAATGCGCTGACCCATTTGCGCCTCACTTTCTAAAATCCTTCGCTTTACTTTGCATTACTTCGCTTTACTTTGATTTACCTTGATTTATTTCGCTCTACTTCACTTTTACTGAAAACACGCGAGCCACAACTCGCCCAACAATATTCAGCAGCAAAACAATCACTATCAACGCAAGCGCCGCTGCCCACGCGCGCTCCATCGGAATCGTAGTAACGCACGAAGATGGCGCATTAGCTGGGCAATTCGCCGAAAGCTTTGAATACTCCTGATAAACGTACACTGGCAAAGTAGTCATTTGCCCGTCAAAAAGATTGAAATTCGTTGATGCAATAAACCCAGCTGCCATTAAAAGCGGAGCCGTCTCGCCAATCACGCGCGCAACAGCAAGAATACAACCAGAAACAATGCCAGGCAAAGCAGTGCGCAACACGATTTTTGTAATCATGCGCTGCTTTGTAACGCCTAGAGCAAGCGCCGCTTCTCTTAAATCGTTCGGCACAATTTTTAACATTTCTTGACACGACTTAACAACAGTTGGCAGCATAAGCAGCGAAAGCGCAACCGACCCTTCAAAACCGTTGATTGTTCCAGGACCCACAAAAATCGTAAAGCTAGAAAACGCAAACAAACCAGCTACAATCGAAGGGATTCCGCTCATAACGTCTACAACAAGATTAATCACTCTAGCAAGGCGGCTGCCACGCGCATACTCAATCAAATACACGGAGCACATAATTCCAATCGGAATCGAAATCAGCATTGCTCCAAGAGTAATCTCCAACGTTCCAATAATGGCGTGCAAAATACCGCCGTAACCGCCTGTGCCAGTTGCAGCGCCGCCAACTACATACGTCATATTATGCGTTAAAAAGTCAAGGTTTAATCGCTTAATGCCGTTTGCAATAGTCGTAAAAAGCAAAGAAAGAAGCGGAATTAGCGCAACTACAAAAGACAAAAAGATTAGAACGCTCATAAACAAGTCTTTTCGCTTACGACTTGCGATTCTAGAGCGCGTTGGGCGGAACTTGTTAAAGTCGATTTTTGGAGATTCGCTGCTTGCGCCAACAGTCTGATCAGAGCCAACGGAGCCAACTTGTAACGATTGCGAATTTTGCATCATGCACTCGCCTTTCCCGTGATTTTGCGCGCAATAAGGTTTACAGCGAATGAAATAACAAACAGCACCAAGCCTGTAGCAATAAGCGCACTAACACCCAATCCGTTTGCTTCTGGGTATTGCGCTGCTATGTTTGCTGCAATCGTTTGGTTTTGCGAAGCTTGCAAAATATTGAATTTAAAGGTGAATCCTGGAGACAAAATCATAAGAACTGCCATTGTTTCGCCCAAAGCGCGACCAAGACCAAGCATAGATGCGGAAACAATTCCCGACTTTGCAAACGGCAAAACCGCTAGCTTTATCATCTCCCACTTTGTTGCACCAAGCGCGAGCGCGCCTTCTTGTTGCAATCGCGGCGCTTGCTGGAAAATGTCTCGCGCCATAGAAGTTATAATCGGCAAAATCATAACTGCCAGAACAATGCTAACGGTTGCAGCACTACGCGAAGGGCTTGCCGCAGGGCCTGCAAAAAGCGGAATCCAGCCAAAAATGTGAGAGATAAACTTCCAGAACGGGTATATGGATGGCACTAGCACCAATCCGCCCCAAAGACCGTAGATTACGGACGGAATCGCAGCAAGCAAGTCGACTACACCACTTAAAAGCGGCACCATTTTTGGCGGAGCATAGTGGCTTATAAACAGCGCGATTCCAATCGAAATAAAGAATGCAAGGAGCAGAGCGAGCGCAGACATAAGAACAGTTCCAAAAACCATTGGCGCTACGTAGCCTAGAAAATCGTGCGCTTTGCCACCAGTAAAGTCCAAAAATACTTGACTTACTTGGCTTTTGTTTGCGCCTAGAATCGGCCACGCTTGAAACAGCAAGAACAGCGCCACAGCTGTAAGCACCATTAAAATCAGCAATCCGCATAAAAGAGCCACGTTTTTGAACACGCGGTCGGCAAAATGGCCTGCAAAACCACCTGCAAAATGGCCACTTTTGTGCGCATCTTTACTGATTTCAGTTCTCTGTTTAGAACTCACTCATGCTCCTTTTGTAGTCATTATATAAATGCTATCAGCAGCAATATATTGACTACTCTAAAATCTTGGCAAATTACTATTTTTACTTGCCAACCGACTGAATCGACTGAATCGACTTGTTAATCCTGCCCATAAGTTTTTCTGGCAAAGGCGCAGTTCCAGCAGCACCTTGAGCCGCAGCCTGGCCATCTTTGCTAGTAACGTAGCTAAGCCAAGACTTTGCAAATCGTGCTGTTGCAGCGTCTTTGTACGCACCGCACACAATATCGTAAGAAACTAGCACAATCGGATAAGCACCTTTTTCTTCCGTTTTGTGGTTTATTTTAACAACAACGCGGTGCTTTGATTTTGCTGCAGCATCTTCGTCAACCTTTGAATCGTTAACGGTTATAGAGCCACCTTCTGGGCTAATCTGGTTGTAAGAATCTCCCACTTTTACTGCCACAGTTCCAAGCTTTCCAACTTGCGAGAAGTCCGCGTATCCAATCGCTCCGTCTGCCATGCGGATTGTGGAAACAACGCCAGACGTGCCTTTTGCGCCCTGACCTACGCTATTTGGCCAATTTTCGCTAAGATCGTACGCCCAATCGCTTGGAGCAACATCTTTTATGTAGCTTAAGAAGTTCTGCGTTGTGCCAGACTTATCGGACCTGTGAACAACTGTAATCGGCTTATCTGGAAGCTTTAGCTTTGGATTTTGCGATTTAATAGCATCATCATTCCAACGCGTAATCTTGCCGTCGAAGATTTTTGCGATTGTAGAAGCGTCCATATTTATGTGTTTTCCAGCATCCGAAACGCCTTTTAGATTAAAGATTACTGCGATTGGAGAAACGTATACTGGAACGTCGAAAGCCGTAGTGCCATTAGCGCAAACCGACTTTGATTTTTCAACTTCGTCGCCGCTTAGCGATTTATCGGATCCAGCCCAAGCTGTTGCACCCGTCATAAATGTTGTAACTCCTGCGCCTGAGCCAGTTGGATTATATGCTATTTTTGCGCCAGGATTTTTGGATTGGAATCCTGCAATCCACGCTTCTACAGCAACCTGCTGGGAAGACGCACCCGAGCCTTGGAAGTTTCCTACGATTTTTGCGCTAGTATTTGCGGACGATTGCGAACTGCTTGCAGGAATATTGTCGCCACAAGCCGCAAAGCTTACTAAAGTTGCTGATGCTAACAATCCTGCTGCAATCGCGCGCATATTCCACTTTGTGTTTAATTTGATTGATCGATTTTCTACTGCATTATTTTCTACTGCATTATTTACTGCATTTTTACGCATATTCTTCATTTCCTTTCAAGAAGAATTGCCATCATGCCAGCCAATCTACGTTTCTCGTATAACCTACCGCAAATTTTCCTCTTAAACTATTTAAACTACTGTTTAAAACTGGCATCTTTTATTTCTTATTACCTTTTTCTTCTATTAACGATGCCAATCTTAAGAGGGGGGTAAAAACCTTGCCGCCAAAATCTGATTACACTCAAAAAATGGCGGCATTTAGCGCTACTCGCCTTTTGTTTGGCGATGCAGCACGTCGGCGACCACATCGGCGTGTTGAATTCTACAAATTCCTAACAATATTTACCGTCATTTTTGCAGCCGTATCCGCATATTCCGATATGTCGAAAGTGTGGAACTCCTCGTATTTTGTGTCTGCATTGTCGCTCATTGCGCGCACAACTAGCGCTGGAACGTCGTTTCTTGCAGCCACGTGAAGAATCGCAGCGCCTTCCATTTCTACAGCATCCGCTTGAGTCGCCTCAATAACTTCCGCCACTTTTTCGGGTGTGTCTACAAAATATCCACCAGATGCGATTGTTCCCAAAATGTGGTTAATGCCCATCTTTGTTAAAACGCTGTCTGCAGTTTTAAGAAGATAATCGTCTGAATGATATTCGTTTGTAAACGGCTTCCACTGATTAATCATGCGCATGTCGGTGTCTAAATATCTTAATGTTTTTCCAAGAACAACATCATTTGTATGCAAATTTTTATTAAGATTTCCCGCAATTCCCGAAAAGATTACGGCCTGCGGCTTGTACGTATCAATTAAATACTGTGCAGTTGCAGCGGCATTTACTAAGCCCATTCCGCCAACTGTTGCAGCAACTTCGATTTTTCCGCCATCTTCGCATTCAAGCACACCGCAAGATACATCTAAGCTGGCTGCCTTATTATGCTTAACATTGCTAAGAGAAGCGGCAATGTGCACAACTTCTTCTTCCATAGCGCCAATAATGGCAATTTTTGTAAACTTAGGCATTCTTCAAATCATCCTTTAGTCTTAATCGTATGTGTTGCATTTAATCTCGCGCGTTGTATTTAATCTCGCGCGTTGCATTGCGTCTAATCAAAAATACGCTTACACAACACATAATAACAAAAGACGCGGTTGCAATTTTTAGCAAAGCGCTGCACGTGAATTCAAACCAAGGATTTGTAGCGGGAACATTCAAAAACTCCATGATTTGATTTTGAAGTGCAATAAACCCAAAGAAAGACGCTATTAGCAAAACGCAAATCGTAGAGCCAACAACAAGACGCCATCCGCGCACAAAAACGCAAAGCACAATCAACGTAATAAACGGAACAATAACGCTAAACCATAGTGCAGAACAGGTAACAACAGTGTAGCCTTTGCTGTGAGTGCCGCGATACCACGCAAACGCCAGAAGAAACGCGCCAGCAAGCAAAAGCGCAAAAATCGCATATCGTGCAATTGGAAGAGCGCGGCTTAAAGCGCCATCTTTATCTTTAGGAAGACTGTTGCGATTTGTGGCTGGCGATTCGCACATTTTGCACTCCTTTGTTCAAAAATGCTGACTATTTGAGGATTTATTGTAATTGTTTACAACTAAAAAAAAACACGGCGTGTCGCGCCGTTAGCGCGGTCTAAGCGCGTGAACAATTTTCCGCTTTTTGTAGCTCGACACGCCGATTAAAGCAACAAAATCGGCAAAATCAAGACTTAAGTCGGCGAGAAGAAACAGACTGTGCAAGAGTGTTAAGCAATCGCGCAGTATCTTCCCAAGAAATGCATCGATCTGTAATAGACTTTCCGTATTCAAGCTCGCTCAAAGGCGCAGGATCTTGGTTTCCGCCTTGCAAGAAGCTTTCCATCATAACGCCTTTAATGCCCTTTTCTCCGTGCGCAAATCGATCCGCAATATCTTGCACAACTTGAATCTGGCGATTTTCATCTTTGCCTGAATTTCCGTGCGAGCAGTCGATTACAACGCCATTAGATGCCGCGCAATCCGCGCCGAGCCTCAAACGAACCGACGCAACGGCCGCCGCAACAGAAGCCGCATCGTAGTTTGGCCCCTTGCTAGAGCCGCGCAAAACAACATGACAATCAGGGTTTCCAAGCGTTTGTACAGCGCACGCGCGTCCAAGATGGTCAATTCCAAAGAAAGTGTGATGCTGGCTGGCAGCTAGGCAGCCATTGACGGCGGCCGTAACAGAGCCATCCGTAGCGTTCTTAAATCCGACTGGCATAGAAAGACCACTAGCAAGCTGGCGATGAATCTGCGATTCCGTGTTGCGCGCGCCAATCGCCCCCCAGCTAACCGCATCCGCAATAAACTGCGGGCTAGTCGGCTCCAAAAACTCGGTTGCTGCAGCCAAACCAGCGTCTAGCACGCCAAGAAGCGTGCGGCGCGCCAAAAGCAAACCCTTGTGAATATCGTGCGTGCCGTCAATATCTGGGTCGTTAATCAAACCTTTCCAACCAACTGTTGTGCGCGGCTTTTCAAAGTAAACGCGCATAACAATCAAAAGCTCACCTTCGAGCTTTGCGCGCAAATCTGCCAAACGAGACGCGTAGTCAAGAGCCGCATCAGGGTCGTGAACCGAGCAAGGCCCAACGACTACAAGCAAGCGGTCGTCGTCTCCGTTAAGACATCCGCGAATCTCATCGCGTGACTCGGCAACAATATCTTGCGCATACGGAGAAAGTGGCAACTCGCCAAGAACTTGAGCAGGAGTGGGAAGCGGCTCCAACTCCAACACGCGACGGTTGATTATGCGATCTACGCCAACCTGGTCTTCCCAGCGCTCGAATTTAGACGAGTCAAGCGGATTCATGCCGTTTTCAACAGCTTGCTTGACTGCGCTTGAAATGCGCTGATCAGGCGTAGATTCCATTTGTCACCATCCTATAGAATAAACTGCGCTCAATGCGGCAAGATTTGACGCAATTACAAAGCACTACAAGTTTATGTAGTCGCTCCGATTTACCTTTGTGCTTATGTTATCTTTTGTTCATTTCTTGTAGTGCGTTTGTACCGCGACACGCCGTATTTTAGATACAAACACACTACAAGACTCCCGATTTTGTTGTTCAAAACGGCGTGTTGAACAACAAAAAGCGGAAAATGATGCGCTTGACGTGATGCCTGCTGCGTTCGCGCGGATTAGCCGCACGCTATTCCTCGCGGCTATTAGTAGCCGCTCGGCTGATTTGGCATGTAAAGTCCAGTGGACTTTACATTTGAGCCAAATCACGCTTTGAAGGAGCTTGAAACGCGCTTTGCAATTTCAAGCTCAGTCAAAGCGCAGCAGAAGCAATGCTTCTGCCTTAAGTGGCTCGGGCGCTTTGGAGTAGCTTAAGCGCCCAATGCGCTTAAGCTAAGCCACTGCATTCGCGCGGTCTACGCGCGCGAATGTCCTCGCTTGCGTTGAAAGTCCACTGGACTTTCAACCTGAGCAAGCTCGGGCGCGCTCGAGTAGGCTAATTTCCTAGTGAAATTAGCCTAGGCGAGCGCGCCCATTGGGTCCCACGCTGGTAAAACGATTGCTGGTTCTTCCAGTGCTTTCTTATATTCCTCTGGCAAAAGAGCCTTAGGCACAGCCACCTCGTACACGTACTCAGTAAACCAATCGTCGCTCATAGTAAAGTAACCCTTGTCCGCAATCTCTGGCCCCCAAGAGTTCTCCACGCGCCAGCGGCGAGTGGTCGTGCCGTCATCCGCAACATCAACTCCAGCAAACGCCATAGCATGATTCATAGCCGAATCAGCAAAACGCACGCGCTGCTCCTTGTTCAAATCAAAATCAACGCCATAAACGCAATCGTACTCAAACAAATCCGTAGCCCACGCGCCATTATCGCGATCCATCATAGGGTGGCAATCCGCACCAAACCAAACTGGAATGCCCTGCTCAACAAGAATCTTACGCACGCAATCCTTCATAAACTGGTTTGGCACGTTCAAATATTCCGTAGCGTCTCCGCCAGCAACATTGCCCAAGTGCTCAATCGCAATCTTCTTGCCCTTTGGATGCTCCGAACGCGGATCGTCCACCAAGCAAACGTAGTCTTCCAAACCAGCAGTAACGTACTTCTTCCAAAACTCAACTGGCGTAATTTCGCCATCACGATGGAACTTTCCGTCCTCGTCTGTCCACTCCCAATCGAAGCTCTTTGGTGGCTCACCCAAGTGAATTGTAAGAATCCTATGACCTGCAGCCATAGTCGTCTCAATAATATTGTCAATATCTGCAGCGTTAGCATACATATGAGCCACAGCTGTGTGCAAGAGCTTTTTAAGCTGAGTATTCATATCTCCAGTGTCTTTAGAAGACTCTGTTTCTGGATACAAATCCTTAGGAACAGCACCATATTTCTTGTAGATGTTCATAGCCATGGTCCACTGGCCGCCGTCGCCCATAACGTCACTGAGCAAATGCTGCAGCAAACGCGAATCAGAAGGCTCGCCAGAGCGAACAAGAGCCGCAACGTCATTTAAGAAGTAGTTGATTCGCTCAAGTTTATCGAAGTACATTGCGTAGTTCTGCGAGAACTCAAAATCCTTAACTTTAAGCGATTTTTTAGCAACAAATCGCGCAACATTCAAAGAACTAAATAACCAGCAGCGACCAGAATGATCCTGATGCCTTGCGTCGCCATTATCCACAACCGTTGAGAATCGGCGCTGCAGCAGGCGAGCGCGGTCGTAGTTTCGCGCCACTTTTTCGATTCCTGCAGCCGTAACGCCGTTCATTGCCAAACGATTCAATGGATTTGCGTCAAAATCGTCACGCAAACCTTGCAAAGCTTCGGCACTTAATTCACAGATCTCAGTCACTGTATAACCTTTCTTGTTTTTCTTGTTTTATGTTTATTTTTTATAGTTTATTTTAGCTTTTTTCGCAAATCTTGCGGCTTGCTTGCGATTTTTCCGCGCAAATCACTCATCCAAATCACGCATCCAAATCACGCCGCGCGCTTCTACACCAGAAACTCACGACTCCTGAACTCACGACTCCTGCGCAATTGCCTCTTCAACTTGAGCCTGAGCATCTTTTCTAGCCTGCTTTTGAGCATCCGCATCTCTACGCTCCGAAGCATCATCACCTGCAGAATCGCCAGAATTGCCCTGCTTGCCAGCAGCATCTCCAAAGTCAAATCCCGAGAACGCGTTTGCAAAAAGCGACCTAAGCTCAGTAACGCGCTGCGTGATTTGCGCTTCCCTATGCTGCAACTGCGTTAAGCGCGCCGTCATGCCGTCCAGCTCCTTCTGAGCCGCAGCCCTACGCTCTTCCACCTGAGCCGTAGCATCTTGCATAGCTTTGCGAACGATTTGCGCAGCCTGAGCATCCGCATCCTTATGCGCTTGAGCAGCATAATCATCCGCATCTTGATGCACTGTTTTCGCTCGCGCAACAAGCGCATCCGCCTCTTCTTGCGCAGCACGCTCACGCTCTTTTAGACCAGAAATAAGCTCGTTCACCTTTTTTGTGGCCTCTTCTTGCTGAGCGGCAATATCGTTTCTAATTTGCTCAACTTCTGCACTAACTTGGCTAAGAGTACGCGTGCGCTCAACTTGCGCTTCGTCTGCAATCTCTTGGGCTTTTGCAGCTGCAGCATCCGTGATTTCTCCAGCCTTGCGCTGAGCATCCGCCATCATCTTTGTTGCGCGCTCTTGCATATCTGCAAGCTTCTTATTTGCTTCTGCTAAAGCCGATTCAATTTGATCATTCGTTTCTGCTTTAGCATGTGCGATTTCCGCGTTTGCAGCCGACCTTTGTTCCGCGATTTTTTGCGCTGCATCCGCCTTTAGCTGTGCAATTGCGCGTTCTTGCTCGGATTTTTCGGATGCCATTCGCTTCGTGTGCTCTTCACGCGCATTGTTGATTTCTAGCGTTGCAGCATCTTTTTGTGCATTAACATCTTTACTCGTTGTTTCGCGCAAACGCTCTGAATCCTCTTTCGCAGCGCTCGTCATCTGATTTGCCTTATTGCTTGCCGTAGAAAGCAGCGTATCTGCCTTAGTTTGCGCTTCTTGAAGCAAATGTTCCGCGTCTAATTTTGCATTATTCAGTAAAGTTCCTGCCTGAGCTTGAGCCGTCTTTTTAATAGACGCAGCGTCTTGCTTTGCACGCTCAATTAATTGCGCACTAGTTTGCTCTGCCGAAGCAAGTAATTGTTGCGCATTTGCGCCCAAAGATGCAAAAGTATTTCCGCTTTTTGCGCGTTTTACATTATTTTTTTCTTCTTGCAATTGTGCTTGCAATTGAAGAATAGATTCGTCACTAGATCGCACTTGTTCACGCAAACGCGATATTGTGCGCTCATAGTTGGTAAAGGCTTCGTTGACTTTATCTTTGTCGTACCCTCGCAAAGCAGTTGGGAAACGATCTGGCACCATGTTTATTCCTTTCACAAACCCCCGCACGACTCTACTTATCGTGCACACTCCATCAGCAATAACGCTATCACTTTAGTTGCTAAAACACTCGAGCGTGTCGCGCGAATTACTTGAGCAATATTCCCGAAGACGAAGGTTTCATATAGTAATTTACAGCTTCGCAAATTATGCTTTTTCCAGCTTTTATTTGCGCGTCTAATGGCAGCCCGTGGCGTGCATCATGCAACGCAACCACTGGCGGAAAACTTACAAACCCTGCGATTATGCGCTTTTTAGAATTATTCGACGCCCAATCTAGCAATCTATAAAACAGCGAATTGCAAACATATGTTCCTGCATCCGAGCTTAGCGTAGACGCAATCCCACTATGAGCAAAATCGTTTAGAATCATTCTTAGCGGCAGCCTAGTCCAGTACGCAGCAGGCCCATTTTCAACGATTTGCACGCTTTGAGGAGTGTGGTTATCTACGTCTGGCTTATTCGCATCCATTATGTTTGTAGCGCATCGTTCTAGTTGCACTCCACGAGCTGCGTGTTTTACGCCTGTTGCAATCACAATATCCGCGTCTTGCGCGTTAATCGTTTCTAAAAGATGCGGCCAAGCGTTTGCAAAGCTGATTGGCAACATTACAGACGTAATTTTTACGCTAACATCTTCTGGAAGATTAAAATCCGATGCTAAATCGCCATTTTTGGCGTGTTCAAGCGCCAGTGGCACTTCGTGCGATGGATTTATTTCTAAATCCTCGTATGGCCCAAACCCAGAAATCACTACGTTAATTTGATTCATAACAATAGCTTTCTACGCAATAGCTTTGCTTTTTACTTGTCTTTAACTACAAGCGCAAGCAATCGTCCTTCGTGAGATTTTCCTGCAATACATGCGCGTCTGTGAGAATACCATAATGGATTTTCCAGCGTACACATTGGGTTTTGCAACGCCTTAAGGCGACTTTCCAGCGCTTCGCCTTCGCCGTCTACCTTACAAATTGTTTGCAACTCTTCGTCTTTAGCCAAATATTGCGTGGCAGCAGTAACGCGCGGCAAAGCTTCAACAATATTTGCAACTCCTGCAAGCGCTAAATCAATGCGAGCAGCTTCTGCAATATCAATTCCAAGTCCACCAAAACGCGTTTGCGTTACAGTTTGTGGGTATCGGCGTTCAAAGTCGCGCGCGATTTCTTCGCCAACTTCATAGCAATCACCACAAATGCATGGCCCCAAAACAGCTGTTATATTCGAGCGTTCGGCTCCCTTTTCGCACATCGCTTCAATAACAGAATCAAGCACGCCAGCCATTAAGCCTTTTCTGCCACAATGTGCTGCAGCAATTACGCCAGATTCACTATCTGCAAGTAAAACTGGCAAACAATCTGCAGCAAACATTCCTAAAGCAAGCGAGCAAGCAGTTGAAACTTGCGCGTCTGCTTCGATTCTAGCGTGTGAATCTGCAAAACCTGTAGCATCAAAACCGTACGGAGTGTTCCACGAATCAACTATTGGATCTGCATCAAATACGCTATTTCCGTGCACTTGGCTAACAAGACACAAGTCAGATTTAAGCGCGCGTTGCAAAGCACAACGGTTGCTAAACACAGATTTAGAATCGTCGCCAGCTTTGCCTCCTAAATTAAGCGAAGCAAACGCACCTTCGGAAATTCCACCTAATCGCGTTGTAAAAACGGCATGAGCGCGCGCGCCCAGTGGCACTGGAATCGTCACTGGAATTGGCAAGCCGTCTTCGTCTTCGTGCGCAAGTGGCATTCCTGCTACGCTAGTTTCTTGCATATTATTCGCTTTCGTTTTGTCTTATTCGTTTTGTCTTATTCGCTGTAAAAGTTAATCAAAATTAAGTTAACCCAAATAAGCTAATTCTTCATCGCTTAATTGCAAATCTGCAGCCTTTAAGCTATCTAAAATCGTAGCTGGCCTATGCGCGCCTGGAATAACAAAAACATTGCTGCCCTTGGCAAGCTCCCAAGCCAAAACAACCTGCTGATAGCTAACGTTATGAGCATCCGCCACTTTACGGAATGGGTCAAAAAGATGCTCGTCGTACGGGTGACGGAACCCTCCAAGCGGACTCCAGCAAACAAACGCAATTCCAAGCTTCTTGCAATATTGCAACGTGTCTTCGTTTTCTAGATGCACTGGCGAATACTGATTTTGAACAGCAACAAGCTTTTCTCCCAAAATCTCACGCGCAATGTCAATCTGCTCAACAGATGCGTTAGAAATGCCGATTTCTCGCGCAACGCCCTCATCAAGCAGCTGTTGCATTGCTTCAATCGACTCGTTGTATGGAACTTCTGGATCTGGCCTGTGGAAGTAAAGCAAATCAATCGTATCTACGCCAAGAGCCATTGCAGACTCTTTAGCGTGCGCAATTAAATGCTCTGGCTTTCCATCTTTACCCCACGTTGGCTTGCCATCTGTAAAGTTGCGGAAGTGACCGACTTTTGTTGCAACAAGAATCGAAGACTTGTCTCCATTCCAGCTATCCAATGCCTCGCGCACAAGCTTTTCGCCAGTTTGCTCCTCGCCGCCCGAGCAATAATACGCCCATGCCGTATCTATATGCGTGCATCCAGCGTTTAGAGCCGCATGGATTGTTTCAATGCCCATACTGTGTCCAAGATTGTTTTCAATCGTTAATGGCATCTCACCAAAGCCGATAGCTGTAGTGTTAAACGATCCTATAGTGCGATTCATGGCCATTTTGCTCCTGTTCAAATACTTCAAATGTTTCAAAATGCCCCCAAGCGCAAAAAGCAACTTGAAGGCATTTAGATTTTTTATTTTATATGACTAGGCGCTTATGCGCTTGCGTCTTTATCTTGCGATTAATCCTCGTCAAATGGGTCAAAATCGCGGCGGATTCTGCGACGAGGGCGCTCAGAGCGCTCCTCGCGAGCAGCGCGGTACTCATCGTAGTGATCGTCGTCTGCAGCGTAGCGCAAATTGCGGTCGCTCACTCTGCGATCCGATCCGCGACGAGGACGCTCTGCGCGGTCGTCGGAACGATCGGAACGCTCTGCGCGCTCGCTTGAGCTATCATCTCGGTCGTCATAGCGATCGTCGCGAACGCTACGGCGGCGAGGACGGTCTTCATAATCGTTGTTATCGTAGCGATCGCTTCTGCGATCATCCCTTCTAGAAGAGCGTTCATCGTAGCGGCTGGAACGATCAGAACGATTTTCCCTATCGTCATAGCGCGAATCGCGATCATCGCGAACGCTACGGCGGCGAGGACGATCATCTCTATCTCCTCTGTCTCCACGATCATCCCTATCGTCGCGTGGAGCACGCCTACGGTCACTTCTGCGATCATCCCTATCTTCACGATCTTCGCGAGATCCACGACCACGGTTTTCACGAGGCGCTGGCGCCGAAGACTCTTGATTTTCAAAACCTGGAATTGCCAAAGAGATCTTGCCGCGCTCGTCTACGCTTTGCACGATTACTTCTACGGTATCTCCCTCTTTAAGCACATCTTCAACGGTGTCGATGCGCTCACCGTTAGCAAGATTACGAATCTGGGAAATATGTAACAGGCCGTCGCTTCCAGGAGTCAAGTTTACAAAAGCACCAAAGCTCGTAGTCTTAACAACCTTGCCAGTAAAAGTCTCGCCAGCCTTTGGAATACGTGGATTTGCAATAGAATCAATGATTTCCTTAGCCTTTTGAGCAGCTTCGCCACCTTCGGAAGAGATGTACACAGTACCGTCATCTTCAATAGCAATCTCGGCACCAGTTTCTTCTTGAATCTGGTTAATCATCTTGCCCTTAGGGCCAATCACTTCGCCAATCTTATCTACAGGAATCGTAGTTGTAATAATGCGTGGAGCAAATGGGCTCATCTCTGCTGGGCAATCAATGCACTCGTTAATCACTTCAAGAATCGTAGTGCGCGCCTCGTGAGCCTGTTGCAAAGCAGCAGCCAAAATGTCTGCTGGAATGCCATCAAGCTTAGTATCAAGCTGCAAAGCAGTAATAAATTCAGACGTACCAGCAACCTTAAAGTCCATATCTCCAAACGCATCTTCTGCGCCAAGAATATCGGTCAAAGTCTTAAAGATGTGCTTGCCATCAACGTCTCCCGAAACCAAGCCCATAGCAATGCCAGCAACTGGAGCCTTCAAAGGAACGCCAGCAGCGAGCAAGGAAAGCGTAGAAGCACACACAGAGCCCATAGACGTAGAGCCGTTGGAACCAATAGCTTCCGATACTTGACGAATAGCGTATGGGAACTCTTCGCGACTTGGCAAAACTGGCACCAAAGCCTTCTCTGCCAAAGCACCATGACCAATCTCGCGGCGCTTTGGAGAACCAACGCGACCCGTTTCGCCAGTGGAGTATGGAGGCATCTCGTAGTTGTGCATGTAGCGCTTGGTTTGTGGACCAGAAAGCGCATCCACTTGCTGCTCCATCTTAAGCATGTTCAAAGTAGTTACGCCCAAAATCTGGGTTTCGCCGCGCTGGAAGAGCGCCGAACCATGAACGCGAGGAACAATATCAACTTCTGCACTAAGCGTACGAATATCGCGCAAGCCGCGGCCGTCAATACGGTAATCTTCCGTCAAAATACGACGACGAACAATCTGGCGCTGCAACTCCTTGAACGCATTGCCGAGTTCCTTTTCTTTCTCGGCTTCGTCCATATCGGTAAACTCTTGCGCAATCGTCTCGCGCACGCCTTCTTTAATCTCCGCAATGCGGTCTTGGCGTGGAAGCTTTTCTGCAATAGAAAGAGCCTCGTTCAAATCTGCATGAGCAATCTCATCGATTCTTGCATAAAGCTCATCCGTATACTCTGGGAACAGCTGGAATTCCTTGGTTTCCTTAGACGCAATTCGCTTCAACTCATTTTGCGCTTCGCAAATAACCTTAATGAACGGCTTTGCGGCTTCTAAGCCTCCAGCTACAACTTCCTCATCTGGCTTAATTTGACCCTCATTATAAATCAAATTCCAAGCATTCTTACCAGCGCCTGCTTCGATCATTGCAATCGCAACATCGCCATTTTCAATAACGCGACCAGCAACAACAATCTCAAATACAGCACGCTCACGCTCACTCCAACGAGGGAATGCAACCCACTGGCCATCAATCAAAGCCAAACGCACACCAGAAACTGGGCCTTCAAATGGCAAACCAGAAATCATAGTAGAAGCAGATGCAGCGTTCAAAGCAATAACGTCGTAAGCATCATCTGGATTAATTGCCAAAATCGTTTCTACAACTTGCACTTCGTTACGCAAAGTGTGTGGGAAAAGTGGTCGCAATGGGCGGTCAATAATACGGCACGCAAGCGTTGCCTCATTTGACGGGCGTCCTTCTCTGCGGAAGAAAGATCCTGGAATCTTACCAGCAGCGTACATTTTTTCTTCCACATCCACAGTCAGTGGGAAGAAATCGTAGTTTTCTTTTGGACTAGATCCTGCAGTCGTCGTCGACAAAATCATGGAATCATCATCCAAGTATGCGGCAACAGCACCATCCGCCTGCTGAGCGAGGCGACCAGTTTCAAAGCGTAGCGTACGCTTTCCAAATGAACCATTATCAATAACGGCTTCTACAGCCTTAATTTCGGGACCCTCCACGGGTTCCTCCTTTTCTTAACTTACCTAATCAACCAACATGCGTCGTCATTGGCAGACTCGCTTTTTTGTTACCTTTACCTAACATCCGCGCGAATCTTTGCAAAATGCATAACCAACATTTCGTAGTTTTTTGTTTCGGTTACTTCAATCATCCATATTCAATTATGCTTTATTCTTCAGTTATAAATCCTGCAAACTTAAGAACTTGCTAAAACTAAATCGCTTAAATCTTAAATCTTAAATCGCTTAAATACTAAATCATTTAACCTTAAATCAATTATTCTTAAATTATTTAGCTTAGAATCTAAATCGTTAATCTTAAATCTTCAAACTTAAATCTTCAAACCTCAAATTCAGCCATTTAATCAAGCTTTTTAATTCTACTTCAAACACACTAAATTCACTAGAATTGCATAAACAATACGCATAAATACAGATGCATAAATACAAAAGCCCGAGCTTACGCTCGGGCAAAAAGACTTATCGACGCAATCCGAGTCGATCAATCAAAGAACGATAGCGATTAATGTCTACGCGCTTCAAGTAATCAAGAAGACGACGACGGTCACCAATCATGAGCATCATACCACGACGAGAGTGGTGATCATGCTTGTGTTCCTTCAAGTGATCGGTAAGGTCGGAGATGCGCTTGCTGAGCAAAGCAACCTGAACCTCTGGGGAACCCGTGTCACCCTCGTGCGTTGCGTATTCGTTGATAATGTTCTTCTTATCTTCAGCCGTTAATGCCACGGCGTCCTCCTTATGTAGTTACTGCGCGGTGCCGCATCCTTTAATACAGCGCTTGCAAATCCGCGGGCGTTACACGCCGAGTTTCAATGTTACAACTATGCCCAAACAAGCTTATAAAGCCTACATAGCAGTAATAAATCCACCAAAAATCACAACAAGAATCGCAAGAACTTCAATAGCGTAAAACATTATTAACGAAGCCCAGCTGCAAGTCAAAACGTTTAATCGCGACTTTTTAGGAACCATTACAAGCAATCCAACAAATAAAATCGCATAAACAGCAACGCCAAATCCAGCAGAGATTATTCCAAGATTTGCAGCATTTGCAAGTCCACTTGCTGACCCATAAACAACGTATGTTGAATACCAAAAACTTAAGCGCAACAAGCATAATCCGCTAATAAATTGTTCAATCGTTAGAAAAACAACAAACAAGAATCGCCAAAGCCATCTACTAGACTCAATTAGCGCCATTGCCAAAGCTGTAGCGGTTGCAACTGTTGTAACCCAAGCAATAAACACAACTCCCTGCGCAGATAATCCAGAAAAATTCTTAACAACCCAAGCAGTGTGTTGAACTGCCAAAGTTCTACCTGCCCAATAAGGAACAACAACCGCTACAAGAAGAATCGCAAAATAAAGCACCCAACGCTTAGGATTTGAGTGGCGCTTGGAGATATCTGCTATAGAAAGCTCCGACTCCAATTCGCCAGGCGACTCAAGGGTTTCATCTGCGTTAGCATTAGCAGCATTAGCGTTTGCTTTACGCTGATCCATCTCTTGCACTCTCCTTTAACGTGCTAAACTCTTAGTGCTGATTAGACTAGATTAAATTTGTTACAACAAATCTAGTAACGGCAAATCTTAGTGAATACCTTACCAGCCACATTCCCCTATCTAAAGCGTGCAATATAATGATACTCCACGCGATTGCAACAAAATGCGCAATCACAAACAGATTTAGGTACACACATGGGTTTTATTCATTTTATTCTTAACCTTCTTAAAGATCCGCGCTCTGCTATAGCTGGCTGGATTGCTATGGGAACTGCACCCGCACTAGGATTGATTTTTCTAATCATCTTTATTGAAACAGGCGTTGTGTTCTTCCCATTCTTGCCTGGCGATTCCTTGCTTTTTGCTGCTGGATTCTTTGCAGCACCAGATGCACAAACAGGTAAAAGCTCGCTTCCACTTGCGATTTTGCTCGCCGTTGTTTGGATTGCGCCCATTATTGGTGACCAATGCAACTACTTTATTGGCCACTTTTTTGGCAGGCGAATCGTTGAATCAGGCAAAGTTAAGGCCTTAACACCAGAACGCATTGCTAAAACAGAGCAAATGATTGATAAGTGGGGACCAATTGCCGTGTTCTTAGGCAGATTCTTCCCATTTATACGCACATTTATGCCATTTATTTCTGGCATTTCTGGCATGCGCTGGACTCGTTTTACTCCTTTTTCTGTTCTTGGCGGAATAGTGTGGTCATCGCTTTTTACTCTTCTCGGCTACTTCTTTGGCAATATTCCTTTTGTTCAAAAGAATTTTGAGCTTGTTATAGTGGCGATTTTGCTTATTTCTCTTGTTCCAACTTTTATTGGGCTTTACAAAGCTCACGCTGCCAACAAAGCCAAAAAACGCTTAGAAAACGAAGCGCACCAGAATTAGCTTAACAAAATAACTTAAGCAAAATAACTTAAGCAAAATAACTTAAGCAAAATAACTTAAGCAAAATTAATCGTGTTTTACAACACTCCATCACTTCTAGCGTTGTACTTTTACGCATTTTGTAGTACAGTGTGCAGAGTTGTGTAAAACATTGGGGCTATAGCTCAGTTGGTAGAGCGCTTCGTTCGCATCGAAGAGGTCGTGGTTTCGATTACCATTAGCTCCACTAAGCCCACTGCATTCATTCCACCGCAGTGGGCTTTTTCTTTGCAAATCCTAAGCACCGCTGTTATCGAATGCGTTTTCAATCGAATCGATTAGCGGATCTGCCTGGCTCATTATGCTCTTAACTCTGTTATCAACGTTTTTATTTTGCGACTTCAAAGACCGCGCTAAATCCAACGCATCGTCAAAAATCTTTTCAACAATATCTTGATTTACGCCATCTGCCTTAAATTGCGCACTCCAAGAGTTCAGGGACTCAAACACAATCTCACTTGCATCTATTTTTACAATCTCATTTTCGTTTTTCTTTGCATTTTCAACAAAAGCGCGCAACTTTCCAGCATACTCTCGCACTTTAGGCTTTGGCTTAGCTTGTGAATAGTTTGTAAGATCTAAGTAGCCTTTGCCAAGCGTGGAATACATTAACGCTGACTCATAATCCTTTGCCTTAACACCCTTTAGCGCCTCTTCAAACCACTTTGCAGACTGTTCAATACGTTCCTTTCTATTCGCACTACTTGATTCTTCTTTATCTTTAACACCGTAATACCAATACGCTTTTCCAACAGATAAGCATAATTCATACCAATCTTCGGATTTTTTAAGATCCGACTTGTACTTATTAACAAACGACGTAAAATCTTCTCTTTCGCTTGCACTCCATCGAAAATCTTCAATCTGGTTTACTAAAAGTCGCAACGCTGGCTGAATGGATATAGGCTGAACATTTGCATTAAAAAGCTTTACTTGTAAAGACATAGCTTTGTTAACATATTCAACAATTTGCTTAGAATCTGTTGATTTTGCAGCCTTAGACATGTACTTTTTATATTCTTGTACACTGCTTGTTATGTTGCTAGCGTTCTTGTTTTTTGTAGGGATATTGCCGCTTTTTACATATGAGCGCAGTTCGCTTACTTTTGCTCTACTTGCGTTTGTTATTACGGATTTACAAGCAAATGCAAAAACAATACATCCAATAAATGCCATTAAGGCGCAACAAACAATCTTAAAAATATTTTTCTTGCCATTTTTAACACCATTTTTAACACCATTTTTCTTGTGTCTTTTGCCAATATTTTGATTACCACTTTCTACGCGCAATCGCGAGAGAGCATGGCTGCTACGACTTGCATCATATTTTTTGCGAGTTTGCGCACCTCTCGCACGTTCTTTATTGCGCAAAACAAGACCAGATTCTCCCATATTTGACTCAACTTTTTCGCCAAATTCTAAATCTTCTAAACAATCTTTTAACGCTTGAGAAAACTCCGCACAATCTTCGTATCGGTCCTTTGGATTATGCGCCAATGCGCGCATTAACACATAGCGCACACCACTATCGCAATCGTCGCAGCTCAAATCGAAGTTAGTAAGCGGATGAGATTTATTAGAATCCTTAAAATCTAAAGTCTGATTACTAGAAAAACTAGAAAAATCGGAATTGTTAAAACTTAAAGAGGAATCGGAATGATTGGAACTCTCGCAATAGCATGTACCCGTAAGCGCGTAAAACAACGTTGCTCCAAGCGCATAAACGTCTGTAAAAACGCCGATTTTAGCATCCTGCTCAAAAAGCTCGGGAGCTGCAAATCCACATGTTGCAAAACGCGCATCTTGCTTAAATCGACTTGGTTGCACCAAAACACCATCTTCGCCTTTAAGCTCTAATGCAGAGCCAAAATCAATTAGATGCACACTAGAATCATTAGAAATCATAACGTTAGAAGGTTTTAAGTCGCAATAAACAACAGCTGGATTTAACGAGTGAAGGTATTGCAATAATTCGCATAGCTGGATTCCTAAAGCGCATACTTGACTAGGGCTAATAACTCCGCTTTGCGTAATAATCGTTTTTAGCGAACTTCCCTCAACATAGTCGCGAACTGCGTACGCTCTGCCATTTTCCTCAAAAAAATCAACGATTCTAGGAATACAAGGATGATTGCAATGATTCAAAACCTCGACTTCTGCTCGAAGCGATTGCAAAATCAAAGCTTTTTTATCACTATCTAAATTCTCATTAGACGTTTCTTTAACAGCCCATTTTTTGTGTAAAACATTATCTACAGCAAGATAAACGCTAGAAGTTCCGCCCGAACCAAGCTTTCCCAAAAGCTGATATTTTCCACCTACACAAACCATATTTACCGCACTTTCATAAAATCAAACCGATAATAATCCTGTGCGCTAAACTCTATGCACTAATTCATGCAAAGAAAAGACTTAATGGAAAATGTGTACCAAAGCCATCAAAGTCCTAGAAAAATAAGGGAAAAGTTATCCACATTGCTTACATTGCTTGCATTGCTAGTATTAATCACACTAATCAATCAATGTCTGCGCCAAGAGCAGTGAGCTTTCCTCTAAAGTCTGCATAACCGCGGTCAATAAGCGAAATACCCTTAACGTTAGATGGCCCCTTAGCTGTAAGAGCTGCAATAAGATGACTAAAGCCACCACGCAAATCTGGAACATCAATATCTTGACCAGTAAGAGGTGTTGGTCCAAAAATCACAGCAGAATGCTTGTAATTGCGCTGCTGGAATCGACAAGGAAGCGAGCCAAGGCACTCGCGATACAGCTGAATCATAGCACCCATTTGCACAAGCGGCTTTGTAAAGCCAAAACGATTCTCATACACTGTTTCATGCACAATGCTCAAACCTTTAGCTTGCGTTAAAGCAACAACAAGCGGCTGCTGCCAATCTGTCATAAAACCAGGATGAACGTCGGTTTCAATAGCAACTGGATGCAAGTCTCCGCCTGGATGCCAGAATCGAATACCATTATCTGCAACGTCAAACTGGCCGCCAACTTTGCGGAACACGTTTAAGAATGTCATCATTTCTGGCTGAGTTGCGCCTTTAATAAACACATCTCCGTGAGTCGCAAGCGCTGCCGAAGCCCAAGATGCCGCCTCAATCCTATCTGTTAAAGCAGTGTGATTGTAACCTTGAAGCTTATCAACGCCCTCAATTCTAAACGTGCGATCAACGTCTACAGAGATGATTGCACCCATTTTTTGCAAAACGGCCACCAAATCCATAATCTCTGGCTCGATTGCTGCACCCGAAAGCTCCGTTTTTCCTTCTGCAAGAACAGCAGCAAGAAGAGTTTGCTCAGTGGCACCAACCGAAGGGTAAGGAAGATGGATTTTAGTTCCGTGCAAACCGTTTGGAGCAGTAATGTGAATACCGTCTTCGTGGTCTTTATTTACATTTGCGCCGAGCTTGCGCAAAGTTTCAAGATGGAAGTCTATAGGACGCCCACCAATATTGCACCCACCAAGCGCTGGAATAAAAGCCTCGCCAAGCCTGTGAAGAAGCGGGCCAGAAAACAGAATCGGAATGCGAGAAGACCCCGATAACGTGTCTACGTCGGCAACGTCTGCAAGTTGAACATTGCTTGCGTCAATGCTAACAACGCCTGCAGCACCATCAACGCTTACATTTACACCGTGCAATCGAAGCAAATCCGAAACAACGTGAACATCTCTAATCTCTGGAACATTTTTTAACACGGATTTTCCAGGAGCAAGCAGCGCTGCAACCATCGCCTTGCTAACAAAGTTTTTTGCGCCACGAACTTTAATCGTTCCGTTAAGCGGCTTGCCACCTTCTACATGTAAAACGTCTGCAGCGTCGATGCCACTTTCGTTATGTTCAGCCGTGTTTTGCGCAGACACATTTACCTCTTTCGTTTGCAACTAAAACTAATAACTATAATACCGATACGCGTGCCAATCGCATGTAAACGACGTTGCAATCGCACAATAATCGCGTGCTATTTTGCAACTATAGACCGCCATCTTCTTAAAATCCTTGCAAAAAGTGAAGGCTTTTGCAATAAATCGACTTCTGGCAAATCGTGGCTACAATCCGCGTTTAATCCATATGTGTACGCTTTTTTAGACGATGCTTTGCCAACTAAATCGCCAAATTCCAGCATTTGCGTTCTAGGCTCGTAAGGGTGACGAATGTCGAACTCAAGAAGCCTTGCTCCGCATTTAGAAGCCACTGGCCCATAAGATGCAAAACCGCACGTTGCAGTGGCCATTAGAAGCATGCCAGAATCCTTGCACCTGCCCGCAAACGCGTTTCTGTGATCGTGCCCTGCGCAAAAAGCAAAAGCACCAATCTTTTGCAAAATATTGTATTCCCCACTGTCTTTATCTGGGCAGCTCACGCCTTCTCCAAGATACCCATCTGGCAAAACGCAATTATCGTCTAAAGCGTAGTATTTTCCAGCAAAACGCCTATATCCTTCGATAGCGTTTTCTTTAGCAGCGCAATCTTTAGCAACTTCGCGCAGTAAATCGTAGTATTGCGGAAGCGGAAAATGCTGAAAAACGCAGAATTTTGGCGGCAAAAAGTTTGGCAAATCCGCTAAAAAGTCAAGTGCCTTGCTAGAAGGACTTCCGTAGCCGCCGCGCTTTTCGTAATCGCCAGAATCTACAAGAACAATAGAAAATACGACTTTTTCTTGATTTACGTCCATAACAGGCAAAGCGAATGTTCCTGCTTTACAAGGAAATATGATTTGATTTGGCAAAATGCTTTTTGGAAGAGACATGGCGGATCCGCTAGAAAATTCTCCATCGGTTTGCTGGCGATTCAAGCATCCCGAAAACTCTTGATACAAAGAATCCAGCTCCGCGTTGCTTAATCCGCACTGAAAATCGTGATTCCCGTACGTTAGCGCCCAAGGAATTGAGCGTTCTTCTAAAGGCTTTACCATGCATTTAATATGATCTAAGACTTTTTTGCGCGTATTTTGCAAATCTTTTTCATGCGACTTGCGCGCATCTACTCCACGCGCACCTACTCCACGGTTATCTTGCGACTCATCCCAGCGTCTTCGCACAAATGTGTTCGCAAAATCTTTAGCATATCCTGCAATTTGATTGCCACTAAAAATCACAATATCTGGCCTAACTGCATCGCAAGCAGACTCTATAAGCTTAATCGTGTCTTTGCTGATTTTTGGCGCATCTTGAACATCTGCAAACTGTAAAACACGGAATTTTCCCGAAAGATGAAATTGCAACTTACCTAATCTTGCAGAGACGGATGTTGGTAGCTTTGACGAATCATATGCATTAGATGACTTAGACACATTAGATGACTTAGCAAAACTTGACGACTTAGCGTTTGGAGAAGTCGCCTGCCCGTTTAGACTACTTTCCAAAATCTTAGAGTCGCTTTTATCAGATTCTGCAATTTCTAACATAGTTCAAGCATACGGCACAGCATCTGGCGTATCAACAAAACACGGAAAAACACAGAAAAACACGGCAGAAGGCCGCAAAACGCCGCAAAAATAGCGTTTTTTTACAATATTTTAAGATAACTTTAAGCTAATAACCTATTCGCATTAAGAAAAGAGTGGTTAGATATAAAGCATAGACGGAATAAATCACAATAATCAGTGATTTAGAACTAATAACTGAACCTCTCTTCTTCTCTTCTTTCAAACCCCGAGCCAATCACTCGGGGTTTTGTTTTGCGTAAGCTTTGAGTGGGATTTTCGTAGGGTTATAGGCCAAAAAGTGTGTAAAGCTAAGCTGATGAATATTCGCACAAGAGGCGCGTAAGCAGCAAAACAGAAACCAATTGACGCACTTTGTACGTGATTTAGGCCAAATTTGGTACAAAACCCGTCACATCGTTCGCGCGGATTAGTTGCGCGAACGTCCTCGCCGCGCAGAAGCAGTGCTTCTGCCTTGAGCGGCTCAGCGAGTCGAGGTGATTTCTCACGCATTATGCAGCTCGAAATCGTCGACTCGCACGCGGTCTAAGCGCGCGAACGTCCTCGCTTGCGTTGAAAGCACACCGTGCTTTCAACCTTGAGCAAGCTCAGCGCTCCGAATTGCATTCGCACGCTACGCTATTCCTCACGGCTATTAGTAGCCGCTCGGCTGATTTGGCATGTAAAGTCCACTGGACTTTACATTTGAGCCAAATCACGCTTTGAAGGAGCTTGA